>JAEEGL015039450.1_pt1 | contig 20806 bp, 8 predicted proteins | sample 9134231 | NCBI WGS metagenome assembly JAEEGL01 (sample SAMN16246548, study PRJNA631951) | gut metagenome | biome: gut microbiome; feature: rumen; material: fiber-attached | host: Bos | place: Iran: Karaj | collected 2018-10
ATTTGAGCTCAAGGGAAGCTCATTGAGAAGAAAAAGTTAATATTTTTGCGCTGCCATTGCGTGAAAATGGCCGAACAAGTGAACGGGTATCGCCGTTTTGGGTGGGTGGATATGCTCCGTTTTTACCATTTTCTTTATTGTTCCAATCTTATGTGATGTTTAGAGGGAAAGGTAAACGTATTTGAAGGGGGTGCTGCAATATAAAACTCCGAAAGCCAGCGAGGCTTCCGGAGTTTTATGATTTCTTGATGTCGATACTGGGTTTATCGAATGTTTAAGATAAACAATATTTGCTTAAGATTCTATCTGTATCCCTGCTTGACAAGACTCTAATCCGAGAATTGCTCTTGAAGGCAAAAGACCATAATTTTGAGCGAATGATAGCATCCAACTATTGTTATTTATAGAATTCTAAACATTTAGGACACTAGTGTTCTATATTATTGTTTTTAGGAATAAATGTTCTGGCACATCAGAAAGAGGTTCTTTTAGCTTATGGTCAGAATACATAACATAAAGATATCTATATGTCCTGGTCATTGCAACATAAAGTGCCTTTTTAGTTTCTTCATCTGTTGCACCTTCGTAGAAAGGAAGAAATACAGTTTCAAATTGAAGTCCTTTTGCACTATGATAAGTCATCAATTTAGGAACTTGAGTCGTAAAATCAAGAGTTACTCTATTCCTTTTTTCATTGTATCCGGCATTATATTTAAACTCACATACGTAGTGTAAATCATTGAAATATTTCATCGTAGAAAGAACTAAATCATTGCTTGGAACCAAAATACCAACATTTTTCATTTTTTTCTTGGAAATAATATCGATTATCGCTTCTATTTGCTGTTTCTCATCTTCAATATGGACAAATCTTGGCAGTTCAGTCTCTTTACTTTGATAGATAGCATCTGCATAAGCGTTTGCATCAATTGCTACATACGTTTGCGTTATTTTGGCGACAGGCTTTGGTAGTCGATAATTGGTATTGAGGCATGATATTGGAATTCCAGTCATATCAGACAATTCCTTTATGGTTAGCGGATGCTTAATACCTCCATAGATAGATTGAGCTGTATCACCGAAGAAAAAGAAGCACTTCTTCGTTGCCTTTATGAACTCATTAACTTCATCACGTGAAAAATCTTGGATTTCGTCTACAATGATGTAGTCCGCAGAAGGTTTCCCCGCTTCAATCCATTGCCAGTGATAATAAAAAAATTGATCTGATTTTGGTATAGTTTTACCTTGCTGCATATAACGATTGAGGGACTTAGTATATGCAATCATAATAACATCGCCTCCATCTTCGATGATCTGCTGAGCCTTATACATCGCAATAACCGATTTCCCACTACCTGCACATCCAGATACAATCATAGATTTACTAACTTCACGTTCAATAAGTCCAATTTGTTCGGCATCAAGAGAATCTTCAGCTACATTGAACTCTTTAAGAACCCTTTCTTTCATGCCGAATCTTTTTTTCTTCGGCTTTTCTATTTCAGAACTGGCACTACTACTCGTCTCCTCTGTTTTGCATGTGTTAGCAATATCATTTTTAATTGTTTGAGATATTTCAGCAATTTGTTCAACTATAATATGTTCCTCTTCCTGTATCTGTTCGGGAGAGATGTTCTTTATATCCTCTAATTGTTCTGTCAGTTGCTCAACTTTTGATTGCGATGCCAGCATAGCTTTATCTGCCTCTAATTTATCTGCCATAGCTTGCAGTATCTCAGCTTTTTGTTGATTTATAAGTAGCTCCTTCTCATTTACAACCTTCTGATGTTCTACTTTAATTGCCTTGATTTGTGATTGTAAATTGTCAATTTGTTCTCTTAAACTTTCTACTTCCTCTGTTTTTTTAGCTAACAACGTGGCTGTTGAATAATGTTTGCCATTATGTGTATGAGACTTATCATATAAATCAGAAGGCATCATTGAAGTGTCTGTGAAATCTGTTACCATAGAGGACTCATCAATTCTCATTTTGCGGAGGAAATTGAAGATATCTTCATCAGTAATATCTACTTCTGTGACACGCCCGGTACGTGTGTCTCTAAAATCAGCAGACACAATATCATGCATTTTATTTCCAATATTATCTATATCGGAAACAAAAACCCAAGCTTTGTTTGATCGATCAAAGTCGTCAGAGTAACTTTTCAGTTTCGTTAAAACAACAAGACCTTTAATATCGCTTCGCTGAGCTTCTGTAAAATATCCGTTTTCTGCAATGACTTTTCTGAGGATTCTTTGGTTTTTACGGAGTTGTTCATATACAGATTTACCTCCGCTTCCCCCTTTAATAGCCTTTCCATCGCAAGTCCAATCACCATTCTGTCTTGCTACTAAGTCCCCTGCATAGTCTTTAAATTCAACGATTATGATTGCGTCATTCTTTATAATAAGTCCGTCAAGATTAGCCTCTCCGACGTTTACATTCCCAATGAAAAGTGCTGTTTCATCTCGACCATCAAAGTAATCGTAAAGCGACTGAGCCGCCGCGCTAAACTGGCGAATTTCGTGACAGTGGCCAGCCCGTTGACATTCGTAAACAATTAAACTCATACTTATTTTATACTTAATGAATACCGTTTTTTATTCTTGTCAAATGACATAACGAGTACATTTATTTTGTCACCGACCATAAAATCAGACATTTTCCTGCCCTGTTTCCTTAATTCAGATATATGAAGTAGGCATTTGTAGCCTTCTACTTTAATCATAAGTCCATAATCTCTGATTTCATCAACTGTCGCATTGTATGTATGGTTTATTTCCAGTCTCTTACGTTCGACGTAATCAGAGCATAGAATTATCTTGCTACCTATTTTCACAGATGGTAAATTATCAGGATTTAAGCTTATGTTAGGATAAACACAAGGATATGACTGTGATAAATCAGAAGAAACGCATCCCCATTTGTTGTTTAGTTTCAGGGCAAACCAATAATCTGACAACATGTTTATCTCTTCAAAATGACAAGGAACGATTAATCTCCATTCGGAATTAACAATTCCCCATTGAGTATACTTTCCATAACCGAAACGAGAAAGAGAGATCTTTCTATATCCAGATTTTAGCATTTCTTCATGATAATACTCGCAGAGTTTATTCATGCTCATATCATATACGATATGTAGATGGTTATCATCAACGAAAATACAATTGTCTTTAAAAATAATATTCTGTTTATTTCCTTCTAAAATTATTTTGCCGTTAGGATCTAATAGCCCATACACATAGGAATCAGAAGTTCTCCATAACCCTGCTTTTTCAGTCTTTTGAATAATAATGTAACCATTAATTGTTTCTCTAATGTCTGAATAATAGCATTGGAGGATATAATCCCCAGTGCTATTACAAATTCCAAAACGCCCCTTGGATTTGACCAAAAATAATGAATTGTTTATCTTAGAAATAAATTTGGCTCCTTCAAATTCTTTAATTAAGATGCCTTTATTGTCAATGATAGTAAAGTAATTTTCAGCACCTAAAATGATAACATTATTCTCAAGGCAAATAATATCATCATATTTTGCAGGATAGAGCCATTTGTCATCAGTTGTCTTAACTCCCCAATTCCCCATTATTTTTTGTTTAACTAAGTTCTCAGATAATTGTTCCACACGTTCTATCACTATTTGTCCATCTTCTGTAATTGCTCCTTTTTTACCACCAACTAATTTCACTATTGCTTTCCCTTTTTTAAAATCGGAGATATCCGATATATTATACTCTTCTAATAATTTGTGAAATTTGGAGTCAAAAAATATTATACTCCCCTTATGCCGGCATATCATCATACCATTATTAAGTATTTTCACATCGTCAATATTTGAACACAGCAATTCCCCATTTAGTTTGAATAAATCCCGATCTGCTTTTATGCATATATCATTAATTAATGATATGGAATTGTATTTAAAATCCAGAAGATTACTACCATCGGCATTTATTATTCCATATTTTCCAAAGAACCTTCCAATTTCAAGATCTGTAGCAAAAGGCCTTCTGTCTTCAATAATCTCTTTGCCTGTATTGTCGCATGCTCCTGCACGAGAATTCTTCTTAACGTATATCTTGCTTTCAGTTATTTCACCGATAGAATCATATTTTAATGGAACTACTATTTCATTATTCTGATTAATGACTCCCCATTTGTTATCATTACAAACCTTTATATAGCCAAACGTCGAAAGTTCTAGCTTATCATACAGACATGGGATTTTCTCCTCAAACAAACCTGTTACTTTATTTTTACTGATTAATCCGTAATGCCTTTCTTTCATTACCTTCACAATATCATCATCAATCAAGGATAATGCAGAATAGTCAAACGATGAGATAGGACAGAATTCTTTATTTAGTAATCCAAAGCCACCTGTAAATGCTTCAGCTGGAATTACAGGTTTCTCCAAATCAATTGTATCTTTAAGTATAAAGCCGTTGAAAGTAAACAACCCGTTCCCTCCTGGTATATAGGATTTCTTCTCATAGAACCAATAACCGCCGCAATTCCACGATTCTCCAGGTTTCCATCTCCCTTTGAGAATTATCTTCGCTGTCTTTCCTTCAAAATCACTTATAGCATCTACTTGTTTTATGTGACCATCCTTGGACACAATTAGTATAACACTATCCTTTTCTCTACTGATGGTAACAGACACAAAATTCTCGTTTAACTTATTGATGATAATGACATCATCTTTCCTTGCCTTGTCAATAAATGCACCATTATAAATACGCCAATGGTCGTCTTCATCTACGAGGAAGTTCCCATTAGATAAAGGATAAATAGATTTGAATTTACAAGGTAAAATTTCTTCTCCACACTGATCCACGAGTCCCCTTTTCCTATTTTTCGTCACATATCCAAAGCCCTCACTGTTTATTTCGCTTGCAGATGAATAGATAGGTAGTGTCAATTTGGTGTCGTTATATTCGTATCCCCATTTTTTACTTCTCATATACGGTATGGCTACATAACCTGCTTGACGCATTTCCTCACGTTTCTTCGCCTGGGCCTCTTCTATTCGTTGTTTCTTTTCCTCATCTTCCTTCTTTTTCCTCATCAATGAGTCAAGGACTTGCTGACGGGACCTTTCTAAAGAAAAAACACGTTCTTGTTCTTCTGGATGTTTGGTGTAGTATATGGAATCTGCATCAAAATAATATGGCTTACAACTATTATCATCAAATGATAATTCGTCTAAAGTGACTAGTCTCTTTTCTTCAAATTTATTCTTGTCGTCTAACCACGTAACACTAAGATATAGTTTATTATCTTTCTGAGATTTCTCCATCGCTTCTTTATCTAAAATAAAGACATTGCGTTTATTTGCATAGTATATGTCTTTAGCAAGGAGATTTTCTAACGTCAGCTTATTTTCTTCATTATCGAAATTGAATACCCAGATGACATAGTAGTTATTTAAGCGATAAAAAATATCGCGATCGACGATGACACTCAGGAAGGTTGTTGATAATTGGACCTCAAAAACTAGTTTCTTGCCTTTATATAGAGCCGTGACATCTGGGCATCGCCAGTTAAGATACGGGATATCACTATTTACTCTCTTAGAAACCATAACATCTGATACATCTGCACAGTTCTCCAAATACGTACTGATAAAAGACTTCAGCCTTTTGTGACGTTCGCTTTCGCCAACCATTCCATACTTTCGAGCTTCAATATCCTCTTTGGACAATTGGGTCGTAGTCTTGATATCACAATCGTCACTATCATGTAAATGAGAGAAGAATGAAACTTTTCCTTTAATAGTGGATTTTCCGCTGATTTTAACCATCTGGCGGCAATGGCTACAGACAAAACGTGGCTGATTAAGCTGTATCGCTTCTTCTAGATGTTTTCTGAATGCAATGATTTCACTTTCTGAGCGACTGAAGAATTCCTTCGCTTCGATAAAAACACCATCCTTTAAGTCATAGACTTCTTCTATGGTTCTTTTGGTAGTATCTTCAACTTGTGTATCCATAATTATAAATGTTTAGTTACCATATCCAGAAATACTCACAATGAAAATGAAACCCTGTCTTTTGGCTTCATCACACCACTTTGAGGCATAGTCCGTTGAATATCCATTAACACGTAGATTTCTCTGATCCGACGAGAGGGAATCTTGATATGTCCAATAGAAAACATCACTTACAAAGAACCCTTGTAAGTTTCTTATTCCCTCATTATCCATACTCTGCGCAATAGAACTCGACCTTGACAACTGTCCCACAATCTGACCTTTACAGATAACATTGTAAACATGGAAATTCCGTCCGTTCCTATCTGTACCATCATGTCGCTGAATTGTTACAGGTGCATTCTTTTCCACGCTGTTTACAATTGCCTTATTATTCTTGAAATTGTAGCCTGCGTTATACCCGATGTTGTAATTGTCGAGACCTGGGTGTCGTTCCCTGACTCCAAGGGAAGTGTCATCACCTTCGTATTTCTTCATAGTTTTTACAGCATTCTCACGGGGGCCGAGGTATGCCATAAGGAATTTTCTAGCACGGGTAAATGCGACATATAGAAGTCGCCGTTCTTCTTCAATACACTCTTTGTCATGGTCAGTCAGCGGCATAAACTTATTGACCTCTTCACTTGGATCGAATGGAAGAGAAGCAACAGATGGGGTTACAATCACGGCATCAAATTCCAACCCCTTAACCTTATGCATTGTCGTAAGCACAACATTCATTTGCTTATCTTGCAATATTCGCTGGTCCTGAAATTTATCGTATATTTTATACAACTGAGGATTATCCTCTGCCAAAGATTGTTTTATAGCCTCTGCCATTTCAATATAGGTATGCCTTTCTTCCTCGCCCGCTGCAAAGTCCAGATAATCGAGGACAAGGGTGTATGCAAAATCCAAATAGAAGCTATCCCAGTTTTTAAGCTTCTCTATCCAACATGAGACACGGTTCTTAACCCAATTCCTTGTCTGATTATTTTCCAGGGCCAAAGGTTTGTCACCTTCCTTTTCGATCATGTGGATTACAGCATAGATTTCTCTCTTTCTGAAAAGTTCACATTCAGAAGCACCTTGGATACGTATTCTTACGTCTTTCATATCCAATGCCCTAATCAACGAGTATCCATGATATACCTCATTGTTAGTACGAAAGAATACAGCGACATCTTCCATATGGCGTTGCTTAAGATCCTGTATTGTGTTTTGGAATTCATCAGACCAATTAAGTTTATTGTTATAGATGAATGTATAAGCCTCTTTCGGCTCCTCGTCTCTGTTCTTTTTACAAGGAACAGGAAGAGATGAGTTGTCTGATAGGTACACAGATGCTTCCTTCAAGATCTTCGGATAAGATCGATAGTTAGTCGACATGCTCATTCTCTTGGGTTTTAGCATTTTATATAATTGGCTATAGTAAAACTCAGGATCCATGGATTCTTTTTTCTCAAATCCGTAAATGCTCTGGTCACGGTCACCAATGGTAAAGAATGTTGGATGTTTAAATATTTTATCTAACTCAAACATTGCATTCAGGCGTGTCTGGGTAATATCTTGGAACTCATCAATCAGTACATACTGTATGTCGCCCAACACCTTTGTAACATCAATAGGATTTTTTTTCATTAATGACAACAGTTTTTCTTCCCATTCACTCATTTCAAGTCCATCTAATACTGCATCACCACATACTTTTTTTGCAAGTCCGTGGAACGTGTAAACATGAAGCTGACTGGCAGAGCGGCTGAGACCTAAAGATGTAAACAGTTTATTTAAGCGAGACTTCAGTTCAACCACGACGGCACGGTTATATGCTAAAACGAGAATCTGTTCTGGTCTGACATGCTGACGATAGATGAGCTTGGCACATCTCATAGTCAAGACATGGGTCTTTCCAGATCCGGGACCAGCTTCAACATTTACATTGACGTTGGAATTTTCATTATATATTGCCCACTGTTCGGGATTATCTTTCATTTTCTCCTCTGCACTCTTAATAGCAGTCTCTCGAATGGCATCCCAAATCTGATCACTATCTTCATAATACTTGCTTAACAGTTCTATAAAGCCATTAGCATCAGTCTTGCTAAAATATGCGCTTATTAACTCCTGGAAGTCTTCATTCGTCTTTACTTTTGTGGTGAGAGCATCCATCACGCATAATCTTAGGCTGCGTATTTGCATTACTTCTTCGAAAGCAATCTTATCGTCATAATCTCTGCTATCTGTTTTTGTGTCTTCAAGAATCGGTTGCTCTGATAAGTCTGTCGTATAGACCTCTACTCCTGTCGGCAAAAGGTTGTCTGAGGTGATATATGCCATTCCTGACAGATAACGTAAGACGTTCTCAAAATAGGCGAACCCTTTTTTCTCCATCCTCAAATGATTAATTGTATCTGCCCAATTGATGGTCTGATTATTGGAGTTTTGTATTTTATATATATATTCAAGAGTCTTCAAACAATCTTGCTCAAATTCCGGCAAGAATTGTCTCCAAGTGTCCTTTTCAACAATGACAGATTGCTTGACGCTCTTTGCTTCCCTATCTATGTATGACTTACATTTTACATCAGGTATTATATCAAACAATGTCGCGAAAATCTGTCTGAAACGCTTTCCCATAAGATCTCTCTTATAGTTCTTTGCGACAGACAGACCTTTATTCATTTTTTTATCTTCTTCATTATACCATGACATGTAATACCTGGTTTCTGAAGTACCGTCTTCAGATGTTAGTACCACTTCCTTAATCAATTTGTCTAATGAAGACATGTCCATGAATTGTCGTATCTCTTTATCAAAATACGTTTTCTCTTTGTTAAGCGTGTTGTCTTCAAGAATTTTTTTCGCAGCATTAATAATCACGTGGAAGGCTAAAACAATATCATGATGGCTCAATAGGTATGTAACCTCGTCACGTCTTGTATTGGCAATCCGACATCTAACTTCTTGATTGATCTCCAATAACTTGAACTTTGAACATGTAATAAGCTCATTCAAAACTTTTGTTGGATGAATTGACAAGTCCCCTGCCAGTTTCTGCAATGAAACTTGTATCGTATCACTGCCTTTATTTTCGGAAATACTCAAAAGACATTCGATTATTCTTTTTGTGACTATTCCCTCCTTTGAAGAGAGAAGAGGAGAGTTGGAAATATCTTTTTCTTTAATTGTAACAGTAATATGGGCAGGGCTAAGATATCCCATTTTTATCCGTTCCATTCGTTCAAGCCAATATTCGCCAAGTTTAAAGTCTGTATGCTCGTAATCAAATTGTGAACTTGACCATAAGGTGTTTGGAACAACAACAGGAATATTATTTGTGGTTTCTAAAGACTGTATATTAGAGATATATTTCAAGATTTCTTCCCTTATCTCTTCAAGGTTTTTCCAACTCAACATACTTTGCAACAGCTGTTCTCTGGATCTTCTGATATCTTCTGAAGAGTATAGGCAAACGGTTGGTATCGGATTGTTTTCACTGAATCCAGCCATCTGATACATTTCCTTCTTTCTGCCGGCTCGTCCGACTTCCTGAAGGTAATCCTCCAATACGTTAGGAGGTGAAAGGTGAACAATATAATGGATATTAGGTATATCCATACCCATTCCAAATGCTTTTGTAGCACATAGGATATAGACAGGATCTTCTTTCGCTTTGAAGCGTTGATATGTATCGTCTCTGTCATCTGCATCTAGTCCTGCATGGAAATATCCCACACGGTCAGACGCGTCTCTTTCGTGTAATACGCCTTCTTTTACTAACAAAGAAGGTAGTGTGGCTGCAAGTTCTTCACATTGATTGCGGGTTTTGCAGAATACAAGCATCCTACTATATTGGAAATTGATTTTTTTCTCTTTAATGTATTCGACAATTGCCTTTATTCTAGACACCATATCGTGTGCTACAGGCTGAAAAGACATGCCGATATGACTGCGAATAGGATTGTATATTTTCTTATCGTTGTCTTGGCCGAGACGTTTGACTTGTATCGATTCATTAATTTGATTGTAAATCATATCAGTCACCGTAGCTGAGAACATCGTAATGCACATGCCTCCTGGAAAGGTTTGAGAGAACTCTCTACACTTGTCTATTACATTGAGATATTCTGGCCTGAATTCCATTCCCCATTGGGAAATACAGTGTGCTTCGTCGAAAATCATATATTCAAGACCTTTGTCATGCATCATTCTTGTTGATAGTGCATTGAGGAAAGCCCTTGACCGGAATCTCTCCGGAGTTATATATAGCAATGCTAGTTCACCACTATTTATCTTCCTGTAAATGCTTCGCGTTTCCTGATATGTTCTGTCACCATTGAGATAATCAATATTTGTGTAGAACCCTTTCTCTGCAAGTTCGCGAACCTGATCCTGCATGAGAGCTTTTAGAGGTGTAATAACTAATGAAAGGTGATTTGTATATGAAGCGTTATACAATGCTGGCCCTTGGAAGAGAACGGATTTACCTCCACCTGTTGGAATAGAGATAAGATAATTTTCCTTTTTGCTGAGAATATGCGGTAAGACTTCTGCTTGTATGTCAGACCATTTACGTTCTCCGTCTCTTTCTGGTACCATAGTTGACAAAATTACATCCATTGCAGTCCTAATGGCATCACTATCTTGCGGCGAATCATTTATCGAATACTCTCCAAAAAAGTTTTGTGCAATTGAAAGACTTTCATTAAAATCGTCTTCCGTATTCCAAAGTTGAAGGGAAGTAAAACTATTAGTGTTCCAAAAACTGCTTAAAGTATGGTATTCTTCGAGGAAACTGTCTAAGATATATATTTTCGACTCATTATTGTTAGCAAAAACAAAATGGCTATAATATTGATATACTGGCCATAGAGAAAGCAATGCTGCTTGATATGTGTCTTTGCTAGAACCCTTCTTCAGTTCTGTGCCAGTCTCTTCAATCTTATCATTTAATGTGCTATTCTCTATACTATTACCATGGTCCTGCCACATCATCATATGTTTCTCCACTGCCATTTGATCCCATATATAACAATATGCGTTATATAGTCTCTTTTCTGTAATTTCAAAGAATTTTTCTTTTGGAATTATCAACATCCCGTTTGAGCTTTGAGCAATCTTTTCCAGCTTTGAAACCAAAGAACCTTCTTGCGGAATATAGAATCCAAGTTGTTTAGCATATGCAGAGACTTGCTTCAGTTCCAAATCGTCTTCCAATATATAAATAATTGGAAGTTTGCAATCTATAGTGTGGATATTATTCAATAAGGCAAGCTGATACATCCAATACATTGATCTGTATCTTGCTGTCGAGTTGACACGTTTCTGTGTAAAATCAAACCGTTTAGGCCGTCCGCTTCTAACTAACGAAACAGATTTGTTATTCTCGTTTGAATTAGTCCAAGATATATGTCTAATGTTAATATCTGAATCAAGGTTACCATACAAAGACTCCAGTTTCTTATATATGTTATAATTATAATTAACGATATATTTCCCGTCCTTCGTTCTTTCAATCCAGACATTTGCTGCATCCGACGGTACGTCGGTGAATAATGCAGATTTCCTATCTTCGCGTGTTACAGACGTAAAGCTTGAACCTCCAAGACGCATTGGAATGGAACTCCTTTCGTTCCAGAAATCAGTAGGACTAAGAGGTGTGGACAAAGAATACTGGTTGAGCCTGTTCTCCAGTTCACATCCTATAAAGAGTATTCTGTTAAAGCCAATGCTATTATCGAAATTATTAATATACCTAAGGTCTGCACATTGTATGTCAGCGGAAGATTTCGTAACATAATCGAGCAGAATGTCATTGTTAAAATAGTGAATTCTCAGATATGAAGCAAGGTTTGAAATAATGGGGGTCTTCGACATCTTACAAAAACGAAGAAGAATAGTCTGAAGGAACGTATCGGCCAAAGGCTTTTCCTTCACTTTACTTTCCTCTATCATTAAATAGTCGATACTATTATCCTCTCTTATAAATGATAGTTGTACATGCTCTGCAATCCTATTCCATAATCGTTGGGGAGCGATGATGAGTGTTTTACCTTCTCTCTCATTATTGATAGATTCCAATTCATCAATCAGAGGTCTGTCGATGTCACGGAGATTCTGATAGAACGAATCTTCTGATCCTCCTGACTTCTTGAAGAACTGTGAAAAATTGGGGTGTCGCAATTCACCCAGTATGGTCTGGATATTTTCTGGCAGGAAATCTTTCAGCTGTGCGCACAGTTCCTCGTCCATCGCCAAACGGAATAATTGGTTCCAGAACAGACGGTCAGTCAATTCTGTATCGTCCTTGGCATTATGTTCCGTGTGGAGTGAATAAGCATATCTACACGGATTGAGAAGAATCTCTATTTCAAGAGTATCCCATACAAATGTGGGGGTTACATTTTTTTGAGCTTCCAAGACCTTAAAATCCCACTGTTTTATTCTATGTCCAACAACGATGTCCTTTGAGTTAATTTCTTCAATCAAAGAATCTAATTGTCCCTCGTCTTCATAAAAATGAGTATAGTCCTCAGAGCGGAAGGCAAACTCCCTAATACTATCTCCATCAGATTCAATATCAAACACGACATAGGGAAGTCTGCTTTTCAAGTCGGCCCACTGTTCTCCTATGTACAAATCAAAAAGTTTCGAATCGGAGAAATGCCCAGATACAATTTCAGTGGCATAATCTTTTGGAAAGAAACGTAACAATTGATATTGTTCGTCTTCAGGAAGTGACATTATTGCATTGACAATGGTCTCTTCGCCCAATGATTGAATGTAAGTATCCTCTTCTACCTGATCTTCACTTTCTATCAATGAACCATAGTGCTTAATGAAAGTTGCAACGTATTCTGATGGTTGAGAGGACAGCCAAGATGAACTTGCATCAAAATCCTCCATTAAGTTTAGATACTCGTAGTCGCCAGTAGTGACAAACAGTTCTATGTACATTTCGTCACTAAGACCTTCTGCATTATTAAATATATCTGTAACAGCAATGTTATTGTCATTACAGATATTCAAGAAGAGCCGAACACCATCGGCATTTTCTCTAATCTCATTACTCAATCCTTTTCGTAAAATAGAAAGTGAAGGTTTTATGTCATACCCTTTTCGGACATATTTGCCCCACAATTCTAGATTTCCTTCAACTTTCTGCTCCATAAGAACACGGAGGAATCTATCAGGGACATCCTCTTCTTCAATAAGATTATGACACCAGTTGTTAATTGTTTCTTCGTCTAAAATATCAACAATTGAATGATTATTTATATAATCATCATCCTTATTTATAAACAAATATTTACAATACCAATATCCATGAGTAGTGTGAGTCTTTATGAAATCTCTTATATCAAGCCAATTTGAGTTTAATGTGTCTAACCAAGATCTTTCTCCGCTTAGTTTTACAAGTATTAATCGAAGCGGTATCGTGTTGGTATCTTCTTTATCCAACATCAGCTTATCTATCACGTCATGTTCACTAAGCCATTTCTCAACAGCTGACGAATTATCTGCAAGTGCTTCGCTAATCAGAACTGATACCAATTTATCTATGTGTGGAGCATAATCGAATGTATATGGAAGTTTTGACAAATCTGATAACTTGCCAGTTTCGAAAATATGATTCAACAACAACTTGCTATAAAGTTGTTGTGCGGAAAGACGTGCAGAATCTACTGAAGTGTATTCACCATCTGTAAAAATCTTAAAAAGTAGATTTTGTAAAGATTGGTCATCCAAAAATTGTTTGATAGTAGATTCCTGACGTTCTATTGGCATGTTTGCAACATATTCACAAAAAGCATCTATTATCTCGGAAAATTTTGATGTGTCATAAGTTACAGAACCATAACTATAGCTACTAATGCCGACTCTTCTTGTGAGCGTCATCTGGTTTATAATGTGACACAATATATTTTCATCAAAGTGGTCGCCTTTGGAGTCTAACCCAGAAATCTTGGCATACTTGCCTCGATACTTCATCGCAAAAAGCAGAGTTTCTCTATTGCATTCAAGACGTTCGGCATTTAGAGCACTCCACCCTCTAGAATTTTTACGAGGTGTGAGGATAATCCATTCTTTGTCTTTTGGATATGAAGAACTTTTCCATTCAGAACTTGTTATATGAAGGCTAAATAATTTACCTTCATCTTCTGGTTTCCCACTTATTCCTTTATTGCCTGATATTACGAAACCAAAATCTTTAGATGAATCATAGAATTTTACAATGCCGATAATTCGTTTTGCTTTTTTTGTTTTTTGATTGGTTTTATTATCTGTAGTATTCGTTTGATTATTTGGAGCCTCTAAATCATCAGTTGTAGAAACTTGTTGTTGAGAATAACTGTGAAGTTTTTCATTTGTATTATCAAGGAGTTTTGCAGGGTCTATTTCCATATTGTCTGCGTCCTTTGAATCGGAATTATCAGAATCTATGTTTTCGCATATGTTTGATGACATATGTTTTGTGAACTTTAGTTTATATGCAAGAATTGGGTCAATAATTGATAATTCCGATGGCGACACTATGTATTCGGGATCATTAGGAAGAGATATTCCTTTCATTTTTGCGTATTGACACAATTCTTCAATAGTTCCTCCTTTATGTGATATTATTTGTGAAAGTGTTATATTTTTTTCTATCATAATAAAATATCAATTATACTTATTTGGGAATGTTGATTCTATTGCCGAAGCTGCTACTATCAAAGACACTACATTTTTAGGAGCTAGCTCTTCGTGTTCTTTTTCTTTGTCCAGCTCGCAATTTTAATTCGATAATAAGTAATCCTATAAAATATTACATCCTTTCCCTCTTCTGCCACCTTATAGTATTGATCATGCCGAATGCGACGACGTACAGTTAGAGGTCTGTGAGCATGGCTTTCGCGCCATCCTGTCCTGGTTCGGAGCTTACTATCTCTTCGTGATTCTTCAAGTAATAGCATTATTGGATGTAATAATTAATTGCCTACAACTACGTTATAGCCCGTCACAAGATAGGCTATACAAGAATAATTATAGAAAGCATAGGACATCATAAAATGATGTTTTTGCATAATTCGGGGTGCAAGTTACACATTTTATTTGAAATATTATGATTTTGATAAAAAAAAATAGTAAAAAAATAACTATATACGTAATTCAACCGATTGCACAAAGTCAAAATAGGATACTGAGGAACCTAAAATTTCTCATATTACTTACGCGAGCAATATCATAGGAACTAAAAATACAGTATGTCCCCCAACGAACATTAGAGGAAATCATTCTGCAGAAGCATATCCTAAAAAGTGTATATGCCACCAACGACGTATGACCTCAAGAGAAGAAGATACCGACCTGCACCCCCCAGTCTATTCGGCTTCAGATTCCGATGTTCTGCAATCGTCGCAGGTCGTAAGGCTCCCTGTGGTGCTGACGAAATTGCCTGGCTACTGGAGTATTTGGGAGCCGCTCCTCCAATTCTTCTAGGTTATGGCTTATCCTGGGTAGCGCAAAAGCCTTTATTGTTGAAAGAAGGGGAGGTCTGACCCGTCTCCGAACGTCTCCGACGAATCTCCGATAATATCTCCAAACTTGTACAAGTTTCACCGAAAAACTCCAACATTTTCGGAGAATGCTTCATAGTCTTAGATTGCATAAGCAGATCTTGGGTTTACTGAATGCATACCCCATTCAAATGTTAATTTTACATAAGTGAACAAGTTTTTTCTTTGAAACACTTGCTATTCTCATTAATATTTCTCATCTTTGCAACATTCGAAAACAATAAAAAACAAGAATGTAATATGAACAAAACAATTAATGACTTTATGGAGAAAGCCATCCGTGCTCAGTTTATGCCCTATGAGGATATTTATAGAGAAAAGTGCAGAGATACTCTAAACCAATTCCTTGATACGGGATTTATGACCATTAAACCGTTCGAACAAGATGATGAACAGATTTTAAAGGGCATTGACCAGAGATCGATAGATGGTTTTGCAAACATTTCCGATTTCACTGCAGGAAGTCAATATTTCTGTAGACTTCTTTGCTACGAAAAAACCAAGGATCTAGTATATGAAAAAGATACAAGTCATGGCAAGATCTCACAAGAATATACTGTATTCCTTGTTCGCCCTCTGAAAGGGAATGACTCGTTTTCTATCAAGAGAACTCAATTATTATATGGTAATGATGTGTTTGATGGAACGATTAAAGGTCGCTTCAATGGCCCTGAAACATTTGGTAAGTATATTGGGACAGTAGATGGCAATGATTTCATCGATTTTCAATTGCCGAACAAAATTCTTGAAAGCTATTGCTTTAATACTGTCTCAAGATTCAATAAAACTGAGATTTGCCGCAGACTACTGAATGTTGATGGCATGAGTAATCAAGACTTGTGTAAGCTTGTAAGAAAAGAAATACTTAAGGCACAGGCATTCGCACTTTTCCATATTATCAATTGTCCTTTGATAACTATCAAATCATATTGGTCAAATCAGGATATAATTGGCAGTATTAATCAAAAGGTCTGGATGGATGAATTTGAAAAATCTTGTAAAGCAGCATTTGAAGCAAAATTGAGAGATGTTGAAGCCAAATTAAATGAACATGGCATTGATTATGAAAGAGTAAGCTAATGAATGTGATGAATCATACATGTCGTAAGTGGTAACGTTAAGCTGCATAAATGTTGTTCCCCTGTTTTTTGAGTCAGCGGTTTCAACGAATTAAACTATTATATGTAGATCCTTTGATTTGTAAGCATTCGTTAACCCCCATATTGACATTGAGAAATCTCTTTCGTTCCGAGTGTTTACGCGCAACAAGACTCCGAAAATCACATCGTTTTCGGAGTCTTGTAGTATTGTCGAGCACGAAATAAAGTCAAGCCAATAATCCTTCCGGATTATTCCATTTTGGCTTCTATCTCATCGAGATGCCTTCTGATGTCATCCAACATTTCTTCCCAGACTTGAGGAAATTTCTTGGATAATTTTTTGTATATGCGATATCCCTTTAATGCGAACTCCTCCGCTTTCTTCAAGCGATTGGTTTCCAGATACAAAGATGACAAATTGAGTAGCGTATCTGCCACCAGATTACTAAATAGATCCGGATTGTCGTCAGCAAGTGCTTTTTGAATTGGTAGCACAGTCTTAAAATCGTTCTCGGCCTCATCATAACGTTTGAGCTCGTCATGCAATACGCCCAAATCAAAAAGGAGGGTCGCCAACAAAAAGCAGTATTTATAATACTTGGGATCATTCTTATCGTGATCAAATATCAAATCCAAAGCTCTATTATAGTATTCCTCAGCCTTGTCATATCGTTTTGCATCATGGTAGTAGGACCCGAAATCATAGTGGACTTCGATAAGATCGTCCCAATCGAAGTGTTCATTTGCTATTTCGATAGCATCAGTCGCATAATGTCTCAGCAGGTCATGCCAGCTGATGACGCTGTGGTCTCCTTTTTCCAAGAGATCAAGCAAGAAATCTAGTAATCTCTTTAGGCACAACTTTTCCTTGGTGTCCTTAATCTCTTCGAGGTGTCCCTTCAGCCCCACAAAATCCTCGATTAAATTTCCTGTCGACTTCTTACACGGAATATCCACCTTTTCTCCCCACCGCTTCGAGGCAAGGGCAAACATTTCCTGTGAGAACACGTTCAGGTCTTCGGGTACCTCCTTCAGTTCAACCTTGACCTCACAGCCCTTTTGCTGCAACAGTTTGTCGATATCTTCTACCGACAATGCTGCGTAATAGATATGCTGCACATTCTTGCTTCGCTGAACAAGGAAAAAGACGCCTCCCTTATCTTCTTTGAGGCTGTTGAGATAACGACGGTCGAGACGATAAGGGGTTGTATTGGCATTTTTTGACCACTTCACCATTATAGGAATTACCCCAAAGAGATTTGATACCCTCTCTTCATAGAGAAAGACACGCAATTCGCCCTTATCTTTCGTTGTGTCATCATACAAAGATTTATATAACAGCATATTCGTACTGTACCCTATGTACTTACCTACGGCACTCAAGGCCGCAAATTCTGCATTTTCTCTACGCATATGATTCTGATATAAGAAGTTCTGTATTTCATCTTGTAAACTTACTCAAAATTAGCAACATCTGCAAACAATTCATGAAAAAACTGCTATAAACTCTAAGAAAGCATCGGATAGATAAAAATCGCCGAAAACTCTGGATGTTTTTCGGCGATTGATTCATGATTCAATGCCAGCGCGGAATTTCAATGAATGCATACTATTATTAGAAGAATAGAAGATTATATGAATAAATTATATTTCGAAGTGAAAGCATTATATTCATAATTGCCAAAACCTGGTGTGTGACGAGGCTTATCAAGCAAAGTCACATGCTCATCTTCGACCTTATAAAATTTGTGTCCGTCAATGATTCTAACATGCAAATCTGAGTATTTAGTTTTCACTCCACTATATTTTTTTGCTATTAACTTAATCTTCCCAATAATCTGCCAATCGGGAGCACTTACTTCCTCAATTTTTTCTTCAATAATTTGAGGTTCAATTGTTTTGTTTGTCATAATTTTTTATTATTTACGCTTCGAGCTTGAGCTCTCGGCTAATTAGTGAACCTCACTTCGGGTGGAGGTCCATGACCGTCGTGCCTGGCCAGGCTAAATTGTCGTTTTCATATTTCGACGGTGCAAAGATAAAGCAAAAGATTTGACTTTAAAAATAAAAAATCGTTAGCGTTGGAATTATTTTGCGCTAACGATTTCTGAGAAATTGATTAAATTATATAATGTGTAGAGATGATGCCGAATGGCATACTTATTATATGATTATGTATTGTTAAAAATGTAGCACATCACCTATTTGAAACACAAATCTATTTATAGGTTTAGACCAATCAATATTGCTGACATTCTGCCATTGGTCCCATGAGAGATAATCAAGTGCAATAATTCTGGTCCCGATTTTCTTTTCAAACTCTTTTGGCAATGTATGGATATCTGGATGTCTATCTATGTTACTCTTTTTATAGATACTCTTTAATTGTCGAAAGCGAGATTTGCTTACTTTGGTTTCGCTTAACCCAACATGAAACATTGCCCAGCATATTAGGTCTTGTTCTGCTGTCGATACCGGGGACTTTTTCTTTCGCTTCACAGGGAAATACTTGTTGAAGAATTGAATCATGTCTTGAACGAATAGCGCTTGAATAATGGTCTTGTCAGCAATTTCCGACCACTGGACTAATTTTTTAATTTTGAATACTCTTTTATCAATGTCCTTTTTTTCTCTAAATGCTTCTTTCAATAATTCAATGTGTTCTTTCCTCTCGCAGATTACTTTTTCACCTTTACCTCCTTCGAACACAACCTTCGAGACACCCTCAAGCTTCTCAATTGCGACAAGAATCTCTTCAATAGTCGGCTCTAAAATGGCGAAATAGCGTGATTCACATTTCTCTTTAATGAATTCAGCTAATAATATGATATTAGGGAAGCTAACCTGCTTTTCTTCCAACTCTAATTTCCGTTGAAGGAGGACCAAATCACACTTCTCCTCTTTGATAGACTTAAGTTCGTGCTGATGCAACATCCAGTTTACTATTTCCACTTGCTTTTCGATGTCTTTTCCCTTGTATTTTTTCAAATAGGACTTAACTGATAGACCTTCGTACATGCGAACAGGGGGAGCATCTTCTCCATCAGGGTAACGATCTTCATATTCTTGAATATTTTCAACAAAAAATTGCAAATAATTTGTAAAGACCAAACTATCCATATTATTCTCTTCATCCCAAATAGTGTTTTGAGAGTACTCATTGATCCAAACAGCAGGAAACACATATAATTTATGTGAGACCTTTTCGGACTTATTCATTACATGAAATATCGTAATATTGGATAAACCTCCCATAATATCATCGTCAGAAGTTTTTTTGGGACAAGAATCAACCAACCTTTTGATGGCATCTTTCAAGGCATCGACATTTAAGTTTTTGGAAATAGATCCTTTTTCAATATCTTCGTAATCGTAGAAGAAAACTGTATTATAATTTTCTAATTCATCTTTCAAATCATGACCTTCTTCTTTAGTCAGCGTCCACCAATTGACTGTCGAAATCTTTGAACCATCAATAGTGATGATACCTATATTATTATCAGCATTTCTAATAATCCAGTCTCCCAATACTTTCTTGTCGGCTTTCGATTTCTTAATGCGAAGTTCTTTCATCGTTAGTTATAATTAAAGTTTAAAATAATGGTTCTTCTTTCATATTTATGTGACAAATTGATGAAAATGGTAAACATAATATGAATAAAAATCTTAAGGTTGGGATAATTTCGTCTTTATTTCGGAACGAGAATTGGGGAGGCGCTAAATACAAGTGTGTCTCCCCAACTCTATTAATTTGGATCCGGCAAGGTTCCTGTTAGGCACATTTTTCGTCTTGCTCTGTGGGGTTTATCTGCTCAAGAGCTTCCTTGACTGGCTTGTAATCAGGATTGACATCATGAATAACATGTAAGAAATCCTCGTACTCATCTCCGACTTGCTTGTTTACACGAACAATCTGGTATAGGCTTTTGGCATCTCTTAAAATCCTTTTACCAAGGAGATCGTAGAGCTGGGCATTCACTTCATCAGCTTCCTGCCATTGCTCCAGAGCTGACAAGCAGCGTGCCTTGATGTAGTAAGCCTCCTTACATTCCTTGCGTTGGGCAATGATCCGATCTGCATAGGCAATGCCAAGCTCGTATCGATTGCCATAGAGACAGAGGACTGCATTGAGGAAAAGGCACAGCATGCTCTCATCCTTAAGTAG
>JAEEGL015435327.1_pt1 | contig 20805 bp, 17 predicted proteins | sample 9134231 | NCBI WGS metagenome assembly JAEEGL01 (sample SAMN16246548, study PRJNA631951) | gut metagenome | biome: gut microbiome; feature: rumen; material: fiber-attached | host: Bos | place: Iran: Karaj | collected 2018-10
ACATAAACGCGTCAGCAATGAAGTTGATATACACCACCAGAACAGAGATCAGATAGCGGTTGATAACAACGCCGATGTATTCTTGAGAATACACACTGACGCAGCAGGTGATTCCGCAGCTTCCGGTGTACGTGTCTATATACCCGATTCAGGAAACTATACAGACACTTCATCTGAATTAGGAAACACTCTCGCCGGACTCGTTGCCGAAGCCGAAGGTCTTGAAGTAAACGATGTTCGTGCAACAAGCCTTTATACAGGTCTTAACTATGCTAATACCATAAGATCATTCCAGATAAGTCTCGGGTTCTTATCAAACAGTGATGATGAAGCCATACTTACAAACGAAGACAACATGGCTAATGTGGCGCAGGCGATATCTGTTTTTTGTAGTGAGTTTATGCAATAATTAATTATCGGAATTAAGGAGGAAATGAATATGTTTGCAGATATAGAAGGTATTTTTGATTCAAGTGCTTCGAATGCCGATCTTACACCGGATTCTTTAAAGACTCTGGAAACACTAGTCCACGCTATGTGGATCCTCCAGCAAAAGCAGCACGGATTCACTAACGAGATGCTCGATGAAGCTCTTACTGAAGCTATGGAGATAGAAGCTGATGGTAAATCTGCACTTAAGGGTATGGTTTGCCCTAACTGCGGAAGGAAAGCCCAGTATTCCGGAGCATTCAAGATCAAGTGCATCTACTGCGGAATGGAAGCAGTTCTTAATCCTTATGAGGCTGCAGAGCTTGCACGTGAGATGGAAGCAAAGATGGCCGAGGACGAGGCAAAAAAGGCACAGCAGGAGAAATGGTCCAATGCTGTTTCCAACGATCCATACCAGCCTTACGATGTAAGCAAGGATCTGAACTTTGAAGATTTTGACGATAACGACGATAGTGTATTATAATTGACTTCCCTTATATGGGGGTGCACCGGTTTCGACGGGGTCGTTGATACTGAGAAAGCGGGTGGAGGATTCTCGTTGGCCTCCTTAAAAAACGGGAAACGCAAGTAATTGCAAACGACACACAGCTCGTAGCTGCTTGATTTAGCTACCATCTCCTTCGGCCATCTGCCACCTTAGAGAGATGCAAGCGGCAGACCTTACCTGTTAGAGGTTAAACGGGGAAACCTCATTCGCAAAGCTTTGAGCGTCTGTTGTATTTATGAAGCTACCGGCGGGCACGCCTGACAGCGGGCTCTGTCTTAAGGGAATTTTTCAAACACTGTCTGCACCCGGAGACGTCTCAGAGGATATGATTTCGGACAGGGGTTCGACTCCCCTCACTTCCACCAACCGAAAAGTATGCGAACACCTTTCTGAACACCATCAGATTCGCAGTGTTCGGCAATGAATTCGGTATCATGGTCGACATTGCTGACTATGATACCGATTTTTATTTGCAGACCAAGAAAGCTACTTATAAGGTCATCAACTAATAATTAGAGTCTTTCTTTAAACTCAAGACATAGCATTGTCAAATCATCAAATTGCGGGGCATTACCGACAAACTCGGAAACCTTCTTATTCATTGATTCAAGCATGCTCTTCGGATCCAGATCAGGATTGGCATTTAATGCCTCAATCATCCTGTCGGTTCCGAAGAGTTCTTCATTTTCATTAGTAGCTTCCGCTACCCCGTCCGTATAAACAAATATCTTACTTCCGGGGTCAAGAGTAAGCTCATATTCCGTGTATCTCACACCCTCTATTACACCTACAACTATGCCGTGCTTATCCTTAATAAGCTTAAACGGACGGCCGGGTCTTTTAAGAGCAGGATACTCGTGTCCTGCATTAACAGCCTTCAAAACACCTGTTTCAAGATCGAGGATGCCCAGCCATACGGTTACGAACATCCCTTCCCTGTTATTACTGCATATCTGCTTATTAACAGCCTCAAGAACTTCCTTGGGACTCATATTATTCATAGCGTTATTCTTTACAAGCATCTTGGATACCATCATGAATAATGCGGCCGGCACACCCTTGCCCGAGACATCAGCCATTACAATACCAAGATGCGTATCGTCAATAAGGAAGAAATCATAGAAGTCTCCTCCCACCTCCTTGGCAGGAGTCATAGATGCGTAAATATCGATCTGCTTGATATCCGGGAACGCAGGATAGATATTAGGCAGCATGTTATTTTGAATATTCGAAGCCATATTAAGTTCCGTCTCTATCCTGCTCTTCTCTCCCTGCTGCCTGACATACTCGATACTTTGATCAAGAATGATAACATAAAACATATACACGGAAGAGGCTACAGTAGCGAAAATAACAAACTGAATCCCATATGTAAGACTTTGCAGAATAATAGCTACCGTGGGCGAGATTACATAAATCCAGAAAGCGGGTTTGACAGAAGGTTTAAACTTATCCTGATGACGCAAAAGCAGAATGATATCCATCACGAGCATAAAAGCAGGTGCCAGATTGGAAAGAATATATAAAGAACCCCTCTGATAATAGTTATAGTAGTCAAAGTAATAAATGACATGAATGAACTGATCTAATGTAAGAAGCAGAATATGGAATATCAGAAGTCCTGATAACAGATTGGAAAGAGTTCTTTGCTTGTCCTCCGGAAGTGCTATAAAGATAATAAGTCTCGATATAGAGGCCGCCATAAACGCAGCCACTACGAGCTCGATAACGGTAACCGTAGATTGCCAGAACCTTACACCTTTGAATGTCTGACCATCCATAAGATCACGCAGCAGATGCATCGTTATATATACGATTACGAAGTTGAAGAAGACCATAAAGAACTTCCTTACGTCTTCCCTTAAAGTCTTGTTTATCCACACCTGCATAAAACACAAGCCGCTGACACCTATGCCTATACATATTATTATGATGTTTATCATCTTTATCATAGAAACATCGAACACCATAAAAGACACCTCTTACTATTTCTTCCTGATTTTCAATGATTTAAGGTAAAGCTTACGCTCATCAGTAATACGGTAGCTTTCCACGCTCTTCTGAATGGCCTTATTATGAGTCCATGTATCAAGACGGTGTTCTTCAATATACGGAATGCACGCGTCATATTGCTTCGCGAGTGCAGTTGCAAAGTACCAGGCAATCATCATATTGATATAGTATTCGTCCGATCTTAAACCGGCCACCATATCAGCATACTTTGTATCAAAACGTTCATCCAGAAAATGCTCCATAAGCATTCCAACCGCAAAACGTACTGTATATGTCTTATCTGATCTTATCCATTCATCGATGTAAGGTAAAAGCCTTTCAGGATCCTTCTTAAACGCCTTCGGCGACATCTGGTCACAAGTGGCCCAATTATCAACATACGGAAGGAATGCTTCAACCTTTGCAATACATATATCAAAATCTTTCTCGAGGCTGATTATAAAAGCATGAAGCTGATCCTCATCAAAATACTTATGTGGGAGTTCATTTAAGAATGAATCTGTATCAGGCTCCTTATATAACCTCTTCGCGAACAAGCGAAGCTGCGGGGTGCGCACGCCGATAATACGGGAAGCATCCACCGTAGGAATCGTTCTTATCTGTAATTGTGCATACGAAAGGTCCTGATAAGAAAATAACTCAGATTCTATCTTCCTGATATCCATTACATCCCTTATGGTCAATCCATACGGATGCAGTACTTGCCACAAGCCTCAGCAACCGTCTCATAACCTTCGAAGAGGCGCTTGAAAGCATCGTATATGGCAGTCCATCTTAATACATCAAGGGGATCATTCCCGTTGGTATAAAGCTTCTTCATATTGATATCATAGATTCTCTGATACTCGATCTTATAGTAGTCAAGATCTATGATGTCTCTCATAGGGCTGTTAGCCTTATTCATATGGTGGATCGAGTTTATGGTTTCAGACATCTTAACGGCACCTGAACCCGAGCTCATGAACGAAGATACAATGTTATCCTTAACCTCATCGATATTAAGTCTTATAAAAGACTGTGCAATGTCATCAATAAGGTCAGTGCACTTCTCTATCGCAGTAACTATCTCTAGAACCGTGCTTGCCTCAGGATCTTCGAAAAGCTTATTCTCGCGGTAATAGAAGCCGATATTATGCATAATATTGTCAGCTTCATCCTCCAAAGCGGAAATTCTCTTGCCTACAGAGTAAACATCATTAATGAAATCTATTAATTCGCAAAGGACTTCAGCCTCTGATATAAGAGTCTGGCAAATCTTGCTCATCTGAGAAAAAACGAGATCGCGTTCAGCAGGTTTCATATAGTTCTCCGTTAAAAATATAAAATAATTATACTAAAAAAAACAGCCGGGGTACAAACCCCGACTGTATTTTTAATAATTAATTTTAATTATTAGAGAGCTGATACCTTGGAAACGCCTTCCTCAGAAGCAGCGCTGTCAACGATAAGCTCAACTGCTCTAGGTGTGCAGACGAATGTTGTCTTAACAGGTGTAGGCTCGATCTTACCGTCAAGAGCGAATACTGCACCGGAGATGTAGTCAACTACACGCTGGTTGTTAGCATTAGGTGTGAGGTTGCAGATTACGATGTGACCTTCACGGATATGCTCGCAAACGATCTGAGATGTTCTGATATCGTAGGGTGAGAGCATAACTACTGTTGCTGTTGAAGCAGGTCTTACAGGTGTAGTTGTAGCTACAGGCTGCACGTAAGTCTGTGCCTCAGGCTGTGCATAAGGAACTTCCTCCTGGAACGAGTCGAATGCTGCATCATATTCGGATGCCTCGTTATCAGCGTACTCATCCATGCCGTAGGTGTTGTACTCGCTGCCCTCGTCAACATCCTCATAATCATAAAGCTTCTTCATAAAATCAGAAAACTTGCCCATACTTCTCGTTCCTCCTAGATAAATTTAAGTATTGTTACCACAAAACCCGCGTGGTGTTTAAAAAGTATGAGCCGATAATAACTCTCTCAAATTTGCCTTACAATGATTTTCGAGCACATGTAAAGTAATGGAAAGATAAAGAAATTTTGTTGTAACAAACGGAGGTTTACTCTGTTACAAAAGTAATCAAATCAGGCTTTATAGGCGTTTCTGTTACCAAAAATCGCGGTTCCCACGCGCACACATGTGCTTCCCTCGAGGATAGCTTCCGTGTAATCTCCACTCATGCCCATGGACAGAATATTAAAAGAAGACGCCTCCCTGGCATTAGCTTTTATCTTCTCGTAAATCTTCCTTGTCGCCTCGAAAACAGGCCGTGCCTGCCCGGGTTCCGTCTCTATCGGGGCCATCGTCATAATACCTCTTAAGCGCACTCCATTAAGGTCAAAGACCTCCTGCGCCGCACGCTCGATCTCACCTGAAGTAAAACCGTGCTTGCTTTCCTCACCGGAGATATTTCCCTGCAAAAGAATATCAGTAACAATACCGGCGGCTTCCGATCTTTTGGAAATCTCATTTGCAAGTTCCAAAGTATTAACCGAATGGATCAGGTATGTCTTTCCTATGATGTACTTGACCTTATTACGCTGTAATGTGCCGATAAGATGCCAGTTGGGATGAAGGCCCAATGAGTCCAAAGTCTCTATCTTGGGAACAAGTTCCTGAACGCGGTTCTCACCTAAGTCTTTAAGGCCGCCCTTAAAAGCCGCTTCCGCATACTCAACCGGGAAAACCTTGGATACGCCTACGAGCGTAACCTCTCCGGGATCACGGCCCGCGCTCTTGCAGGCATCAGCTATCTTAGCTCTGACTATATCAGCATTTGATCTTAGCGTCTCATATAAATGTTCTGAATCACTCATATCAGCTTACCTGATCTCCCGGACTAACCGATGACGGATTCGTAATATAAACTGTCTGGAGGTTGGGCACCGTTCCGTCGCCCATAGGCTTAATGATCGCGAACTCACGGTCGTAGTCCTCGATAAGCACGCCGGTCTCCACACAGAAGCCCTGGTCATTAATATAGATTGAAGCAACGCCCCTGCTGTAGTCCGGATTAACTAGACTTGTTACAGGAACTCTTAATCCTCTGGTCTCAGTGATAACAACTTCGATATCGGCAGATCTTACATCAAGAAGATCCTCAACATATCTTGTTGTAGAGAATACAACAAGGTAATTTCCGTTTGATGTCGGCGTCAGTCTCTCAACAATACACTTACCGATACTAAGACCCTCAGAACCGACAATGACGGTATGCTGTGTACCAACCTCAAATGCAGATGACGGAGCATCTGATTCATTAAGGAAGCATGCTATGTACTGCTGCTCATTGCTTGCGATCCTTGCTACGGCGTCACCGGCCTCAACTACGAAGTCGGAATTGATAACACCGACCGCACTGTTGATATAATCGCCGATCGTACCTGCATCCGCGTTAAGAAGCACTTCATAAGTAAGCACAGTCTCAAGTCCGTCAAGCTTAAAGGAAACGATTCCGGGCTCAGGAGCATTAACAACGGAAGCCCTGCTCTCGAGCTGGGATTCATATCCCCTCTCATCAGATCTTAATACACGCAGTCTCTCATCCTCGAAGTCGAGATCTTCAAGTTCGATCTCACGCTGGTTAAGAAGAACCGATATAGAAGATGCATATGATGAAAGTTCGCTTAAGTTACCGTCAATAGAATCAAGACGCAGCATATTGATGATCGGACTTAACGACTGGTCGATGTCGCTGTAGATGACTTCCGCACCTTCAGAAGCACCCTGAGCAATCAATTCCTGCTGTACATCGGATATCTGCGACTGCGTATTACGAAGATTATCAACAACACTTTGCATATCCGAAGGAACAACCATAGCGATATTCTGTCCTGCGGCAACCCGTGAACCCTCAGCTGCCTGCGTAACGAAGTCACCGCCGTGATCTGACATTACGACATTCTCATTTCTGACAATAACGGCTCGCGAACCGATAGTATGCTCGATATTACCATTGGTAACAAATTCAAGATTAGGCTTAACTGCAAAGTAGTCAAACAGATGATGGACTACAAACAGCAAGATCGCTATACCTGCGAGAACTACCGCAACAGCTATTACCGAATTAATAAGGGCCTTCCTTCTTGAAGACTGCTTACGTATCTCGTTCGGAGTAGGCTTGGCATCCTTCGGCGGGATGGCAGGATCTCTTGCTATAGCTTCTTTAACAGGCTTTTTATTCTGTAAGGGCTTCTTACCTGCCGGCCGCTTAACCTTAGAGGGTTTTGTACCGGAAGGTTTACCTCCCTGCGGATTAACTGACTGAGGTCTGCCTGCCTGAGGCTTACCTGTTTGAGGCCTTACAGCCTTAGTATTCCCATTAGTAGGTCTTCCCGGAACATTATTCCCCTTTGCCGCCGGTCGTTTTCCTGCCGGCTTCTGAGGCCTTTTCCCCGAAGGCGCAGTAGTCCTTTGGGCCGGAGGACCTTTACGTGCAGGGTCAACCGGAGCCTTTGCCTGCGGCTTAAAAGGCTTCTTACCCGTAGGTTTTTTCCGCGGGCGTGCGTTATCTTGGTTAAACCATTGTTCGTTATTGTTATCTGACATGTTCCCCAACCTAAGTCAGTTTATGACAAAGCTCTCATCACTGCAAGTTTAACCTGCTCGTATACAAGCCCACCCTGCATGTATGCGATATAAGGCGGTTTAATGGGTCCGTCACAGGAGAACTCAGTCGTTGCGCCTGAAGTAAATGTACCTGCCGCCATTACCACCTGATCTTCATAACCCGGCATATCCCACGGTTCCGGTGTAACAAATGAATCAACCGGTGAACAGCTCTGGACCTTACCGCAGAAGTTGATAAGCTTATCAGGATCACCAAATGTTATAGTCTGAACAATATCCCCTCGTTCTTCCTGATAAGACGGTTCTGTCTTAAAGCCTCCTATCTCAAAAGCCGCTGCAGCAAAGACAGCACCCTTAAGACACTCCGCTACCACATGAGGTGCCATGAAGATTCCCTGTGCAAGCTGCCTGTTAAATCCCAAAGAAGGACCTACCTCACTTCCTAATCCCGGAGCGGACAATCTTCTGGCCACCTTCTCAACAAGATCTTCTTTACCTGCTATATACCCGCCTGACGGAGCGATACCGCCGCCGGGGTTCTTTATCATAGATCCTGCACATATATCGGCACCGTAAGAGCAGGGCTCCTCGGTCTCCGTGAATTCACCGTAGCAATTATCCACCGCCACGATGATATCCTCACGGACATTATGAACCGCATCTATAACAGCCTTGATATCAGGCTTCATAAGAGAGCGTCTGCCGGTGTAGCCTCTGGACTTCTGTATAAATACGACCTTAACCTTATCGGTGATCTTACTTAGCAACGCCTCTATATTCGGAGATCCGTCAGATTTAAGTTCGACTTCATCATATCCGATCCCGTAATTACGCAACGAACCGTCGTAAGTTTCTTCAGTGAGTCCCAAAGTGGATGCAAGAGTATCGTAAGGCCTTCCCGTTGCAGATAAAAGAACATCGCCAGGTCTCAGAATTCCGTAGAGCATGGACGATATGGCCTGTGTACCGGAACTTATCTGTATCCTTACATATGCCTTCTGCGCTCCCATGATATCCGCGAAGATCTGCTCGATCTTCTCTCTTCCGATATCATCATAGCCGTAACCGGTCGTGAGACCCAGATGAGGCTCAGAGAATTTATGTCTCCTGAAAGCCTCCATAACACGCATCTGATTGATCTCGCGTACCTGCTCGATCCTTCTTATAACAGGAAGAACAGCTTCGCCTGCCTGAAGGCCGATCGAAGCTGCTTCATCACTTACACCATAAACACTATAAGGGTTTGACATTACAGACCGTAAACCTCATTCTCATCGATTACGGGAATGCTGTTCTTCTCAAAGATCTCCATTGTCTTAACCCTGTCATCGACTCTTAAGACAACAACAGCCTCGGTTGACAGACGTCCTACAAACGCATACAGATACTCAAGCTGTATATTGTTGTCGGACAGCAATCGCAGAACCTTATCGAGCGTTCCGGGAACATCCTTCAAGGATACGGCGATAACATGTGAGATGCTTACCGTGAAGCCCTTGCTCATAAGCACGATCTTAGCCTCATCAGGCTGATCAACGATCATTCTTAGCATACCGTAACTTGTGGAATCCGTAATATAAACTGCACGGATATCGATCTTTGCCTCTGAAAGAGCTGCCGTAACTTCGGCGAGTCTTCCGGGTTCATTCTCAAGAAATACATTGATCTGCTTAACTGACATAACGAGACCTCCCGTTAATAATAATACTTCTTAATTATAACAAAAAATCAAAGTTTCATATCGCCTTCCTTGATCCATCCGAGCTTCCTCATAATCTCGGAAAAAACAAGAGAAAGAACAGCGGGCGCTATTATGCATACAACAGCCATTCCTATCCAGGCCTTAGCGTCCAAAGTACCTGAAGCAGACATATCGGAGAAGCATCCGATGGGACCTACAAGACCGCATGTTCCCATTCCGGCGGAAACCTTACTGCATTCAAGCTTGAATACGATCGTGGATATGGGACCTGTTATTGCAGCCGCCAAGGTGGCAGGAACCCAAATCTGAGGGTGTCTTACGATGTTGGGCATCTGAAGCATGGATGTTCCGAGACCCTGGGACACAATGCCGCCCCACTTGTTTTCGCGGAAGGAAGCAACAGCGAAGCCTACCATCTGTGCGCAGCACCCGGCCAAAGCAGCACCGCCCGCAATTCCCGCGATACCGATGGAAGCGCAGATGGCCGCGCTTGATATCGGCAAAGTAAGGATGATGCCGACAACAACGGAGATGACGATTCCCATAAGGAACGGATGCAGCGTGGTTGCCATATTGATAAACTCACCAAGCCAGTTCATGGCCACAGCAATCGCCGGACATGTAAGATAAGCCACGAGGTATCCCGTGCCGAGAGTGACAATAGGCGTCACAAGAATATCGACCTTGGTTTCCTTCGAGATAGCCTTACCGAACTCAACTGCGACGATAACTGCGATAAAAACGCCGAGAGGCCCCGCAGCAAACGGCTTACCCGGGTATGCATTGGCAAAGAAACCAACGGCAGTCGCACAGGCCATAACGAGCATGGGAGCCTTAAGAGCCGCAGCAATACCGACTGCGATGGCGGCACCCGTAATGGAAGATGCCATTGAACCCGCCTCGCTCAAAAAGTGCGACGACTTCTCGAAAAAGGCACCGTCTATCATGCCTATGTATTTAGCTATCGTGGACAGGATAGTTCCGACAAGAAGTGATGCGAACAAACCCTGTGCCATTCCCCCCATGGCGTCGACAAAGTATGTCTTGGCCGAGATATTAATGTCTTTTCTTTTAAGAAAATCCTTAACCTTACTGCTCATTTAATCCCCCTTTTGATTAACCCCAAAGTCTTGTGAATGAATTCACATTATAATACTTAGCAACCTCCTGATTTGCAAAGTAGTCAGGATAATCAATATACAAAGGTACATAAAGCTCTGTATGCGGCAGATCGTCAGGCATAACGATATAGACATCTGTGCCGTCTTCAGCTTCCTCTATCTGCCTGTACACATCAGTGAAACGGTCGGAAACAACACTCATCGTCTCGCCCTTGATATCTTCATTGATCTTCGCTGACATGCCGTTATTGTATGCACTGATGACATTTCCTGAGAAAAGAAGCACGAACGCAATAACAACGGCAAGATACTTGTACATCTGCTCTTTTACATTTACGTTGTTGCGTCTCAGAAGCTCTTTCACAAAGAACGCGAACACACCTGTCAAAAAGACAAGCGAGAGTGCGATAACAAAATCAAAAACATATATAACTCTCGATGATGATACCCATGCATCGATGTTGTAACTTCCGTATCCGTATATAACGGGGAATATCGTAACCACAGGGATGACTACTGCACCTATAACAGAAAGGACCATCCTCTGGGCATTGACAGCAACCTTAGCCTCCGAGCAGATACAGATAACAAATACCACAAGAAGGATAAGAGGGAGAACATAAGCCGTAAGCAAACCCGATACATGTGTTGTATAGTTCAATACGCTTGTAATAAAAGCCTGGAAGATATTAGCCTTATTCTCCATATACTGCTGTCTTACGAAGTTACCGGGAGCGGCTGTATTGGCAACAGCTCCTGCAACAGTAAGTATAAAAGGAACATAGAGAAATGCCAGTCTTTTGATATTAGACTTAATATTCCTGATGCCCATCGTGTAGATAACAAGCAAAACAAGATAAGCCACACAACCAAAACCTACAACTTCCAAAGAACCGCCTGCTCCTATGATTCCGAACACCGCTGCCAAAACAGCATATACAACTTTTCCATCGAAGTAACTCATGATGGAAAAAGACAGGCAAAGGAGCATGGCGATAAGAGGATAAGTATAGACCGCGACTCCCGTATACCATGAGAACAACTCACCTGTTACAGAGATATTGAACGATATAAACTCAGCAAGTAAAGCTACTGCGATCGACTTTCCTGAGGATAATGAGAAGAATCTCTTGCAAACTGTGTAAGCCAGGAGGATAACAGCAAGTGAGAACAGGACAACACTTATAAAGAGAATGATCCTGATACCTGTAAACGATTCGCGGACTGAGGGCTCGAGACCCATTATCAGCTCACCGGTATATGTTCCCTGCCATGTCTGATATACATCTCTTGTATATGCAAGAGCGGAAGCCAACACATTATGGTTCTCTCTATAGATGGCTACAGCATTGGCACATGAATAGTCATCGGCTCCGGGAATGGCATATCTTGTCATTACCATGTGGGGGAAAGCAATAATGATTGCAAGAAGAAGAACTCCAAGCTTGTTAAGAATCGGTTTAATTGATGAATCTGTTTTACTCATACAACACCCTTTAAAAATAATATTCATTAAATAATACCATATTTGTTATACTTCATAATATGAATATAACCGAGCACTCAGGAATCATCCTCGAATCAAGAAATGCAGCAATTACGCGCATTTTGGAAGATAACAGCGGGGTCAAAGATTTAAACGTCGAACTTATAAGCGAGTATCTTTTACTCGTATATATAAACGACAGGTTATCAGGACAGATCGTTTGCACCCCTAATCACCTTCCGGAGCTTGTGGCAGGCCGTCTCATAACTGAAAACGGGATCGACGCCGGAGATATTCTTGATATAGATATCTGTGTACTCGGGCATGAGGCCAGGGTTACGGTTAAAGAAAAAATCGCAGATAAGCTCGTTAAAGCAGAAGATATCACACCTACCTGCTGCACCGATAACGCAACAAAACTTTTCTTAGACAGGGATACGGACGGGCTTAACCCCGTCACAGGCGGAGTTATTGACAGATCTGTATTCCCTGTAATACTCGACAGACTTAATGCGGATACAGTTCTTCACAGCAAAACCGGATCAGCACACTCATGTTTCCTTATATACGATAATGAGATCATATTAGAGGCTGAGGATATAGGCAGGCATAATGCGGTGGATAAAGCCGTCGGATACCTTGCAATCAAGGGATATGACAGGTCTCGAGCGGCGCTGTTCACCACAGGGCGCATGCCGGTAGATATGGTCCGTAAAGTTATCCGCGCAGGTATTCCGGTACTTATATCCAAGCAGCAGCCGACATTCGAGAGCGTGGAACTGTCACAAAAATACGATCTTACCCTGATAGGAAACCTTCGTAAGGATCATCTGGACGTATATAACGGTTTAAACAGAATCCGTTGATAAGAAGTCAGGACTTGGCAAGTCCCATCTTCTCAAGGAACTCAGCCGCGTCGTCGATAGCTTCATCTGTATCGCTTCCAACATCAACATTTACAGGAGGACGCTTAAACAGAACGTCGTACATGACAGGTACGATATAAAGTGTCATGAGCGTGGCATAGAGAAGTCCTCCGGCGATTACGATAGACATTCCACGTCCAAGCTGGGAAGCCATACCGGTTCCGAAGATCATCATCGACATAGCAAGGATAGTGGTAAGCGCTGTCATAAGGATAGGTCTCATTCTCGTCATGCCGGTTGCAACAAGTGCGTCATGCCTCTCAAGTCCGCCGATTCTTAGCTGGTTGGCGTAGTCGACGAATACGATACCGTTGTTAACGACGGTACCCATCAGGATGACGAATCCGAGCATCGACAACATCGACAAAGGCTCACCCGTGACAAGAAGGCCTAACATACCGCCCGTAAACGCAAGAGGTATGGTAAACAGAATAATGAACGGCGACAGCAAGCTTTGGAACTGAGCCACCATTACAAGGTATATGAACAAAAGACCAAGAGCCGCCATCTCGAGCATCTGCTTAACAAGCTCATTTACCTGCTCCGACTCACCCGATATCTCGACAGAGTAACCGTCGGGAACAGTCTTGGCATATTCGTTTATCTTAGGCGCCAGTTCTCTTGAAACAAGAGTGGCATTATATCCTTCCTCCATCGAAGAAGAAACTGTGACATATCTTACGAGATTCTCTCTTGTTATAGTTGCAGAAGAAACCGTCTCAACTACGGTTGCAAACTCGGAAAGAGTATGGACATTGGATTCCTCCTCTTCTTCCTCTTCCTCCTCGTTTGTCTCATCATCGGCACCGGTTTCCTCCCCGTCCTCATCCATGAAGGCGGCAAACTGATCAGCCATATCATCAAATGAACCGCCCGAAGACTGAGCGCCTCCTGCGGCCTGTGCCATATCGACTGCTTCGAATTCAACGTTCATAAGGTCATTTCTGGTAAGCTGATCCGTATTATCAACGATATTAACGGTCATATCCGTTCCATCGACTGTAATCGTAACGGCCTCGACACTTGTAGATGTGTGGCTTGCGATTCCTGCATATATCTGAGCTACCGTCAGTCCGTAACGCATCGCCGCATCTCTGTCGATTACAACCTGCAAAGTCGGTGCACCTTCAGTAAAACCGTCGTGAACTTCAGTGATACCCTCCTGACCTTGCATGATGGAACTTATATCCGTGCTTATCCTCTGAAGCTCGTCATAATCATTACCGGAGATAACAACACTGATGCCGGAACTTCCTGTAAGTGCGGATGAATCACCCATGGCACTTCCCGCTGTTGCCTCAACAGTACAGACGGAAGAAGCCGTGGCAGCCTGGATATCTTCAACTATACGGTTAACTTCCTGATTGGATGCATCCTCTGCTGCAAGCGCATTACAGATGTATGTGCCGTACTCACCTGATGACATGCCGCCCGCGAAGAAACTTGAAGTGCTCTCGGAGTCCATGATACCGAGATCTTCGACGCCGTCCACACTCAAGATCATATTCATGACCTCATCAACAGCTGCATACGACTCTTCCCTCGTCATATCCTCAGGAGTCTCAATCGTAATACTTATCTCATTCGTGGTAATCTCAGGGATATAGATGATACCCGTTCTGAATACCATATACACAGAGAAAGCCAAAAGTCCGACCGCAACTGCAAGCGGTGCAAACTTATGCTTAAGACACCACCTTAAGCTCTTGCCGTAAACATCAAGCATCTTGTCGAAAAACTTGTGTTCCTTCGGCTTGGACTTGGCAAGGAGCGTGCTGCACGAGGAAGGAACAACAGTAAGTGCCATGAGTAAGGATGCTACAAGGCAGTAACCGATAGACAGAGCAAGAGGATAGAGCAAAGTTCTTACAAGGCTCGTAGCAAATACCGCCGGGAAGAAAACGCAAATAGTCGTAAGTGTAGAAGCGATGATAGAGCCTCTAACCTGCTTTGCACCCTGAACGGCAGCTCTCGGCGCCGGGATTCCCCTTCCTATAAGTCTGAATATGTTCTCCATAACGACGACCGAGTTATCGACGAGCATTCCTATACCCAGCGACAATCCGGACAATGTCATCATGTTAAGTTCAAGATTAGTAAAATACATAAGGACTATCGCGAACAATACAGACAAAGGAATACTGATCGCAACAACTATTGTCGGTTTGAAGTCCTTAAGGAACAGCGCAAGGATAATGATAGCGAGCAAAGCACCTATGAGCATGCTCTGGAATACGCTCTGGATGATCATGTCGATATAGACACCCTGATCCACAAGATTTATCGAATGGAATCCGGGATACAGGCCGCTTAACTCATCCAAAGCAGTCTTGCAGGCATCAGATACTTCATTGGTACCGGAGCTTGAAGACTTAAATACACAAAGGATTATTCCGTCAGAACCGTTAAGCTTTGTATAACTGTCTCCCGCAGTATCGATTACAGTTATATCTGCGATATCTTCGAGGCGGACAGTACCGATGACATCATTATCAATCAAAAGAGCTGATGCGATGTCTTCAGGACTCGAGAATTCCTCACCTACCCTTAAAAGCCATGACTGATCATTCTCATCGTCAATATAACCTACAGGCATCGAGAAGTTCTGGGCATAGATAAGCTGGGACAATGTATCGGGGCTTATGAGGGAATCGGCATTGGCATTCTCAAGTGCAGCATCCCTTGCTGCATCATACTGGGCCTGAGCCTGATCGAGTGCGGTCTGTGCATCAGATAACTGTACAGCTGCAGTTGAGAATCCAACCGCTGCATCAAGCTGTCCCTGCGTAAGTCCGGCAGCTGCAGTCTGTAAACCGGAAAGAACATCGGGGATCTGATCTACCGTGGAATTAACGTCATCAAGCTGTGACTGCAGATTCTCCACCTGGCTGTTAAGGCTGCCGACCGGGTCGTTAGCCCTGACACGCGCGATAAGCTGAGCGAGCTGTGTCATAAGAGATGACATATTCCTTGTTGTGCTGACAAGATCATTCATCGATGATCCGTTAACATTGGTCCTCGTCGACGCGAATGCACTTCTTAAGGAATTAATATCCCTTACAAGCTGTGAGACCTCTTCCCAGTTGATGCCCGAAGCAGTCATCGTGGCAGCAGTCAGCGCCTGCAAAGCCTCGTTATAGGCAGCCTGTGCAGCTGCCACCTCTTCGGAACTCTGATCATATGCCATCTGAGCGGTTATAAGGTTGGCGGCAGCCGTATTATAAGCCTGAACAAGCGCATTATACTCATCTTGAGATATGGTGGGATTCTCTTGGGCCTGCTCCATAGCAGTCTGGGCATTACTAAGTACTCTCTGTGCTTCGTTAAGAGTATTCTGCATCTGTATCTCAAAAGCTACAGTTGCATCAAGCTCGTTTCTCGTTGATTCGACTCTTTGCTGGGCAGTATCGAGGCTGGTGTTTTGCACCTGTACAAGACCTTCAAGGCCTGAAGACAGAGTATCAAGCCTGTCCTCTATCGTTACGATACCATCCCTTAACTGCTGAGCAAGTTCATCCGCCTGATCATCGATCTGGTCAAATATGGCAGACGACATGGTATCACCGAATGTACTCTGGGCATACTCGAGCTGGGACTGAGCCTCATCAAGAGCCTCATTGGCATCATCGAGCATCTCCTGGGCATCGGCAAGAGATTCATTTGTCTCGCGGAGAATACGGTCATTCAAAGCATCGATCTTATCCTGATTAAGCTCAACCTGGATACTCTTCTCTACAAGACCGATGGTGGTAATGCTCGCGACACCCTCCTGCCTGGACAAATATGGGATTACATCGTTATTAACAAAATCCGTAAGTTCATATATATCGTAGTCCTCACGCTCGACGGCAATATACATGGTGGCAAGCATATCAAGGCTGATCTCCATGATATTAGGCGTCATTACGCCCGCGGGCAGTGAACTTTCCAGTTCATTGATCGCACTCGACACACGTACCATCGCGACGTTCATATCGATATCGTCCGTAAATTCAAGCTGAACGACAGAATAATTCTCAGAACTTGTGGAGGAGACATTCTCGACGCCGCTTATAGTACCGAGTGAATTCTCGATGGGCTTGGTTACCTGCTCCTCGATCTTCTCGGGGCTTGCACCGGGATATGCAGTGATTACGATTAGATAAGGCAGACTGAATTCAGGAAGAAGATCCAAAGACAGATGTGTAAGCGATACGCCGCCGAGAGCAATGATTACGATCACTGCCACCAGTATGGTAAACGGCTTCTTAACACTGAATCTTTCCATAATATCTACCCTTCCGCACTATATGCGCGCGTTTAATAATATAACGCGGAAAGCAAAAATACAATAAAAAACAGAAGATTTGGTTAACTACGACTAACTTACAAACCTCTGTTTTTAAGATTTGAGACAAGTTCGACAAAAGTTTCTCTGACGTCAAACCCGTCAATATTCTCCCTGTTAAGGTCGATCATATCACCGTGGGTAATGCCTCTTGATTTAAGAGGGGTTACATATTTGAACGAATCTCCCCACTTCATTGAAGGCAGGGCAACAAGGCCATCGTTCGGTCCGTCAAAGTACTTAACGAGATGATATGACATATTAAGAGGGAATCTGCCGCCTGCAGCTGATACGGATTTGGAGCCGACACTCTGGTAATAAACACCGGGCGCATCGGGGCATTCCTGATTAAACTTCTCGCATGCTGAGGCAGTAAGGTCGGATACAGCCGAGATGAAGTCGGGGTTCTTATCCCCTGCTTTTCGAAGGGCGGCATTATAGGAAGCGGCTACTGCGTCCTTAAGCTTCTGCGGAGCCTTGTTAAGGAGGTAATCCGCGAACTGACATCCCCTGTGAGGCGTGTTTACAGTCGTGAGAGAAGCAACATAAGGCGCACATCCGTAGCGCGTTATTGCACATCTTGAATCGAGACCGCCCTTGCTGTGTGCGATGATGTTTACCTTGTCGCAGCCGGTTGTCTCGACGATCTGTTTTATCTTAGCTGCTATCTCCTGTCCGCAGATATCAACGGAAGCTGCGGACTGCTGATCTCCGTAGTAAACAGTAGCACCGTTTTGTATAAGATCATCGGGTACCCTGCCCCAGTAGTTAAAGAACTTAAAGTCCCTGAAGAACACTCCGTGCACCATCAAAAGCGGATACTTTGTCATGCACACCTGATCGTCCTTGCGGCTCATATTAAGCTTATAGCGGGCATCTTCTTCCTTGTACTCACGGGAGGTAAGACTGATGATCTTGCCTAATACGATGAGGTGGGCTAACGGTATCATTCCACAGAAAATTCCTATTAGCCTCCACTTAAGGCCAAGCTGCTTGGATGATAAATATACACGGATGATGCCGCTCCAGAAGATGAAGTTACCTGCAACGACCGCTATAACGATATCCGTTATAACAGCCGGGTTCCAGTAGTCCCTTTCAGCAAGTATATTGCAGTAAACTATCCAGTAAGACGCCAGAGCCGCTATGTCAGCGATGGTCGTTACCAGAAATCCCGTTAGAAGGACAACACCTCTTTGGATCTTCTTAGTCTTAACCTGAGGGAAGCGCCTGAAAGAAGGTGCAAAGACAAAGAACAAAAACAGAAGAAAACTTACTGCAACGATTGGAACTATATAATCAAAAATACCAAGAACATCGGCGATAAGAGCGATGTTCGAGAATAGAATAAAGACTATGTATGAAAGTATCATTATCCGTCCCTCTTATGTGCAGATATTAACTCTGCGGCCTTTAACGCAAGGATTATAACTCAAAATCAAAGGCAGAGGAACAGATGATACAGGTAATCAGTTAACATTAAGACACTTCTCAAACACGAGGTCCAGATCTTTACGCAGGAGGATCGTTTGATAATCGGGAATCAAATTCCAAATGTCCCTGACATAAGCCAGTTCTTCCTCATTGTAATTGATATGATCACATATGCGGTTAATAGGAAAACCACAGTAGGTCTTTAAAGCCACTATGTTATTGATGATATATCTCTTTCTTCTTTCGGAAATCATGTTAGTTTTCATTGTTATTTCTCCTTCAGATGAACTTAATTCCTACCTGTTCAACAGGCTGTTCATATTGTCATTTAAAGGGGAAATACAAGCAATCGCTAATATCAGCCGAGTTTGGTGATTAAGCAACACTCAAAAAGCCGTATGTTGAAAAACTCAATTCCACGAAGTTGAATAATCAATAAGGTAGTAATCTCCCGACTGGGCAACTCCGACCGTCGCGGTCCCCTCTGCAACCGCTTGCAAAGTGTCATCGGACTGTGCCCGCTCTGGTGTCAGATCATAATAAGCTCTAATATCATCCGCACTTAAAGATAAATAAGTATCAAGATCTATCGCGTAGACCGTGAATTCCATGTTTAATGTTCCGTCACCCGGATTGTTGATAGCATCAACGATTCCTATGTTGTTACGGGCCTCCCCGTCAGCCGCCTCGTACCAGATCATACCGTCTTCAAAGAAAGGTCCGGCAGGCTGGTCTCCGTACGTTTCCGGAGGAACCGGCAAACCGCTGTAATCTTCATCGGAGATTATCAAACCGAGATATTTGACAGTAACATCCTGAACCGATTCTAAGGAGAACGTCTCGAATGTAAGATCTCCGTTATTCACGTAGCTTATTGAATCTGAATCGTTGATCTTAAGAAAGATATGTACAAAATCCAGCATCTGCTCAACTCCGGCTGTTTCCCTGTCATAATCCGGGAAAGACTGCTCAACAAAGTTTGTGATGAAAGTATTGGCATAAGACTGCAGCTGCGGGTCCAATTCAACAATCTCATTAAAGGCTGTTGTTTCTGAAGTATTTTCTGTTGTAATTTCAGTTTCTGTGACACGGCTTGTTTCCTGTGAGGATTCTGCCGTACTGACTATTGTATCCTGCGTCTCAAGTTCTGCATCATTATTGCTGCAGCCGCTAAAGGGAACAAGCATAAGGCCTGCACATACAGCAAGACAAATCATTCTTTTTATGTTCATTATATTTCTCCAATCATTTCCTTAATAACTTCGTAGATAATAACAATAACTATCAATAATCATCAAGGAAACTTACTTTCTTACCGTCCTTCTTATATGCGATAACGGCATCAAGATCAATATTCTCAACGCTTTTGAAGATGTTAGCTTCTACTGACGGGTTTTCCTTTTTTAATGATGCTATTAGTCTTTTGATTTCCTCCCTTTTCGAAGAGGGTTTGTCTTCTCCCATATCTTGAGACGCAACCTTGCAGGCACAGCTTAAGAAACGAAGCCCGTTGTAATCGCGCCAGGAAGCTATGTCCTTCTCCCTGATAAGATACATGGGCCTTATGAGCTCCATCCCCTCGTAGTTACGGCTTTTGACCTTAGGCATCATGGTCTGTATCTGACCTCCGTAAAGCATGCTCATCAGTATAGTCTCGATTACATCATCGTAGTGGTGCCCCAAAGCGATCTTGTTGCAGCCGAGAGATCTTGCTTTGCTGTAAAGATGTCCCCGCCTCTTTCTTCCACAGATGTAACAAGGACTCTTCGGTTCCTTATCAACATCTTCAAAGATGCCGCTTTCAAAGAAGGTAAGATCGATCCCGAGTTCCTTCGCATTATGCCCGATCAAAGCTTTATTCTCACTGTTATAGCCCGGATCCATAGCAAGAAACACAAGATCAAAATTAACCTTCCGGTGCTTTCTTAACTCCTGAAAAAGTTTGGACATAAGAATGGAGTCCTTTCCTCCGGATATGCATACGGCAATTCGATCTCCTTCACTTATAAGATGATATGCCTTGCACGCCTTCGTAAAGGGCTCCATGAGTTGTTTATGAAACTCGTTTCTTATGCTGTCTTCAACCTTAACCCGATCTATCAAATAACCCTCCTTCATAGATCATCAGAAATACGTTCCCTCAACAACGTCATTAACTCCCGATGATTAAGTTTGGTCCCGTCCATGAGCTCGAACTCATTCAAGCCCCGGGTCGAAGTATGAAGACTTCTGAACTGCAAACCGGATTCTTTCTTAAGCCAATACCATACATCACTCTCAGTAGTGCACCATG
>JAEEGL013395929.1_pt1 | contig 20804 bp, 20 predicted proteins | sample 9134231 | NCBI WGS metagenome assembly JAEEGL01 (sample SAMN16246548, study PRJNA631951) | gut metagenome | biome: gut microbiome; feature: rumen; material: fiber-attached | host: Bos | place: Iran: Karaj | collected 2018-10
AAGAGATTTGTCCTTGTACAGCATGAAGACGGCACATATGGTTTTTCAAAAGAGATGAGAGAAAAGATTATTTCGAAGCTTTCAATCGCAGAAACAAAGAAGTTTGAGTATGATATGAAGATGCTTGAAAGAGCGTTCCTTAATCCTGATGGATTAGAAGAAAGAGCTTGGATTGAAGAAGTAATGGAATGGGGCGAAGGAGATGAGAGCAGATGCTAAGTAAGATCCAAATATTTGCAATAGTGCTTTTTGTGATCGTAGTAGTAGCGTCAGCAATCGTTCTTTATTTCCTTCTCATAGCAAGTAAGAAAAAGAATGATGCTTTTGATACATTGACAAGGTACAAAGGGAACACACTTGGTTTTAGAGGGAAATTTGCCATATTTCTTGAAGACTTCCCTCTTACCAAGAAGTTTGCTTTAAAGATCAGAACACAAACACAGATGCTTAACCCTATTTCAGGATATGAGCTTGAAAGGGAAACAGGAAAGCTCCTGTTAAAGACTTACGGAGCTGCACTTGGCATCATAGCTGTAGTAATCCTCTTTAACCTTAAGATGGGTTTTGATTTCTTTTATTTCCTTGCCGGACTTTTCGGAGCATACGTGCTTATGGATGCGCTCGTTACTTCAAAGTTCGCAAGCGATAGAAGAAAGCTTAAAGAAGAGGGCAGAGATTCGATCACAAATATAAGACATTATTACAAACAAACAGGTCATGTAGATACTGCTATTGCAATGGCAATACCTGAAAGTAAGGGGCTTATCAAAAGTCACCTGGAGGATATTTACAACATTCTTGTAATGCCATTTAGTAAGGCAACAGCCAAAGCAGATGAATACATGCAAAAAGCTCCGGACTCTTTTCTTGTACTGCTTCTTGCAATAGCAACAGCCACAAAGGAGTCAGGAGATGGAGAAGATGAGAATGGAAACAGTACGTTTCTTGCAGATCTGTCAAACATCAAAACAGACCTGTCAAATGACATTCTTGGAGATAAACAGTCAGAAGCTGCATTTAATGGAATGATTGTTACTATTCTTGGCCCACTTCTTGCTATTAAGCCGTTTGAATGGTGGGCCACAGCAAACATGCCGGAGATATCCAGGTACTATGTTGGAATTTACTCAACAGTCAGCGTTATGGCAACATTCTTTATTACAGCCATTATTTATTCATTAGTTAACACTATGAAAAATGGTTCTGCAAAGAAGAACAAAGAAAGTTCTATAGCAGCTAAAGTAGGTGATCTTCCAGGCATAAGTGAGTTTCTTAACAAACGTATCAATTCAAAATATACTCATTTCCTTAAGATTGATTCGGACCTTAGAGGAATCGGAGATCACACCGGTATTAAGGCATTTATCGTAAAGAAAGTAACATATGCAGTTCTTATCTTTGCACTTACCGTAATTGTTTTCATGTCGGGAACCTATATTTCAAAGTCAAATCTTATAAACGACTTTAAAGAAGACTTTGAAGATTCCGTAACAGTTACAGAAGAGTATAAAGATACTATGAGGGCTACGGCAAAAGACTTTGTATGGCGTGTTAGGACTGAACGAAGAGACATTGATGAGATTGCGCTTGCAGGTCAGATAAAAGCTGAGTCGGGAATGACAGAGGCTAATGCCAAGGCCGTAGCAAAGACAGTAATAGAGCATCATAATAAGTCTTTAAAGACTTACTTTAGATGGTGGTATTTAATCTTTGCCTATATGCTTGCAACACTAGCATATTTTGAGCCGGACATGATGCTACAGTTTAACAAGCGTATGATCAATACCAAGCGTCAGGAAGAGATTACACAGTTTCAGACCATTATGCTTATCTTGATGCATTTGCCGGGAACTAACGTTGCAAAGATTCTTGAATGGCTTGAAAGATTTTCAGACTGTTTTAAGGAGAGCATTACAATGTGCCGTGCAGAGCTAGGTCATGGACAGAGAAAAGCGATTCTTAGGATGAAAGAATCAGAGACTCATGTTCCTTTCAGGAGTTTCTGTGACAACCTTCTTGCTATAGATAAGGTTGGGGTAGCGGAAGCTTTTGATGAGCTTGTTTCAGATCGAACATACCTTACAGAATCAAAGAAGCAGGATCGCTCAGATGATATTGTAAGAAAAGCAAAGATTGCAAACACAATGAGTTTTATACCGGCAATTTTAGTATTAGGTCTTTATCTACTTATCCCAATGGGAATGTTGGTACTTGACATGTTAAAAGAATTTAAGACCGTTATGGGTCATTAAATTATAAAAAGAAAGAACGAGGTAATTTAAAAATGAAAGCAGTCCCAATTAAAACAATCGTAGGCGTTATTATTTCACTTCTTGCAGCTTCCGCACTTTTTGCACTTTGGGCTGTAGTATCAGGAATGTTTACAGATGCAACACAGCAGACAGCAAAAGTCGGTGAGAACATGAAAGATTCACAGCTTACACAGTATGAAGGCGCAGAGATCAGCGGCTCCCAGGTAACAGCTTTTCTTTCAAACAATAAGGATCAGCAGGTATGTATCAAGGTTGTGACAAAGAAGAACACAGCAGGACAGGCATACAACTACAAGGATGAGAGCCTTGCTAACGCTATCGACATTGATGATAACAACAAGGCTATTGCAGCCGCAAACAAGAAGAAAGATAAGACATACATCAACCCTGCAGGAACTTTTGATTGTACTATCAAGAGAGATGCAAATGATGTTATTTGTCTTATCACATTCACACAGCAGTAAAGACACAAAGCCTCGCTCCAATAAGCGAGCGAGGCTATTATATTAAAACAGGTGAACTTATGAGAGAAGTAGGAGATACAATAGGTGACGTAGTAGGAACAGTAATATTTATGCTTGCAGCCACCTTAATAATCCTTTTATTTAACTACACAAGTGACATTACAGGAAATATTAGAAAAGACTTTAGGAAAAACTCTGTTTCTCAGGTGAATATGGATGAACACATAGCTGAGATAATAGAGGAAAAAACATATACTTCTGGAGAAGCTGCAAGGCAGATAGAAGCAAGTAAAGTCCCAACGAAGATAAACGGCGTAAGTGTTGCCCTGGGAGAAAGCTACTACTATTATTTCAGACTTCTTGGAAATGGAAATGAATATAAACGTGAATACGTATTAGATAAAGATGGTAATGTTAGCGGCATAAAATACCAAAAATCGCATTAAGAGAGGAAAAGAGACATGAAAAATGATATTGTCGGAGGCCTTTTTGGAGGCTTACTGTTTGTTGGAATGGTAATAGTTCTTCTTATGATGTACATGGCTCAGACAGATAGAACCATACAGGATTATGCTGCCAACAAGACGGTAACATTTGTAGATAAATGTAGAACCACCGGAGAAATAGATCCTGCAGAGTATACAGCCTTTGCAAGTGCTATTCAGTCGGGTGATTATAAAGTAAACCTTTATGTTGAAAGAAAAGTGACTTATCCTGCTGTACTAGATGCAGATCCTACCGGCAAGGCAGAGATGAAAGAAAACTACATTGTCATAAATGATAATGATATTCTAACATCGATGTTTATGCCAGATGATACGACCAGTACAAGCAATGCTCCTTTCTTGCTGAATAATGGTGATCGTATCGGAGTTAAGGTGACAAGAACCGGCCCAGGTATGACAGTATTATCAAACATAATAGGACTTGGTGGCAGAGCCGGTGATTTCGTCTATGAGTATAGCGGTATCTGTTACCACAATGGAAACAAATAATTAATGATAGTTAGGAGAAATGAAAAAATGATAGTACCGGATACAAGAGCACAGTATGTTCTTTCAGCGAAAGGAAAAGATGAGAAGAACCCATATTGGGATGGAAACCTTACAGGGGATAATAAGAAATTTATCGAGGGGTTTGACTTTGCACTTCAAACAGTTCTAAACATGTTTGACAACCTGGATAACTATTATGAGGATTTCGTTAAGTGCGGTCTTAAAAGCGACAAGTTTATTAATAGCAATAATCAGTATGTTAACGGAATTAATCTTTTTGTGTCCGAGAAGTCATTACCGGACATTACAACTCTTAACTCCGTAGAATTTGATAAACTCTCTAAAGAAGAGCAAATCTTCGGTACTCTTAAATATGCGATCAACAGGTGGACAGAGGCAGAAAGAGACAGTGTAATTACTTCGCTCATTGATGAGCAAGCTAATGATTAGGAAAGGCATAAAAGAATGAAACAATCCTTTTGGACTATGATACTTGGTGGTATAGGTGGGCTATTCCTTTTCTACCTGTTCTTGCAGACTAGTTTTACGCATTCGGCAAGAATTAATCAGACTAATTTATCAGAGTCGTTATCTAATGCCATGATCGCAGGAGCAATGGACACCTCATTTGAGTTTGATGAGGCAGGAGCAAAAGAGGAATATCTTACTAAATCAAGTGAATTTCTTGCCGGAACTTTTGGAGCCGAAACAGAGGGGACCAAAGAAGGCATGATGCAGAAGATTCCTGTGATGTTCTTTATTTCAGATGATGGCTTTTACGCTAGTTATGTAGAGAGCTATAAGGCGGCTGATAATGGTTCATATTATACTAGAGTTATGACAGAGAAGATGCCTTATGTATTTGAGGATGGCGGCTATAACGTTAAATTCTCTTTGTCAGGCTCCGTAGACGTAGCTAAAAACAATTCAGAAGAGCATATTGAAGGTGAATACCTGGATGTGTTTACAGCTTTAAATAAACCGGCAGCGCTCTCATTTATGAGTAGTAAAGAAGAGTACGAATCAGAGATCCGTATGATTATTGCTGCAAAGGTAAAAGATCTTGCTGAATATTACATCGAAAACAAGCTCTTTGGTAACAAGAAAGCGTTATACACCATTAATATTCCGCAGGGTGATTCTGGTATAGCAAGAGCGATAAGTGATAACACAGTTCTTACGCTATATCAGGGTGAAAACAGAAATACGAGAGAAGGGGAAATAAACATTTACAGTCTTTCGGCGGTTGAACTTTCTCCTGCTCAGAAATACATAATCGGGCTTACAGATGAAAATGGAAGTAAAGTTTTTTACTATCATCAAGATGAGAGTTGCCCTGGAGCACATGACAGATATTTTGTGGGAACAATGTTAGAGTGCGCTGAAAAGGGTGCGCTTCCATGTCCGTACTGTGTTTTACAGTAAAATAGTTAATTTCATACATTTTTAGTATTAATCTCCTTAAGGCCTCGCAGAAATTTGCGAGGTCTTATATTACGTAAAGAAAGTGATTGAAAAAAGGGAAACGATGTGATATATTTGAGTTAGAAAAAGGCGCCACCGGTGACGGTTGGCCCATATATTAATTAGCTCTAAAAATAGCCGCTTTGTTTACGAGACCAGGGCGGCTATTTTTGAGTATTACTATCTTTTTGCCCAATGGCATAGCCAAGGCCAAAACATGTTAAACCAAAGCTTAACACTGTCAGTAAAAGCTCTACTGTCATCGGCAACCCTCCTTTCAGAAGTTCCAACAGGTTCTTCATTAACCTGGAGGGTATGCGCACCCTCCGGAGAGGGCCAGCCGTCCACCATCTTGGTAGCACCTATATATTATTATATCACAAGTCAAAAAACGCTTCAATCCTTTATATTACACAATATACACAAAGATATAGAACAAATGTTGCGTATACAAAATCAAAATGCTTGCTATAAAAGTATACAAATCTAAACTCATATGGTATAATTCTTTCATAAACACGTTCATATATGTATACACATCTTTATACACACAATTAATAGAAAGGCAGGTTTAAATTGGATTTTATAACACGATTGAAAGAATTACTTAGTGAGCATAGTCTGACCAAAAACAGCCTTGAAGCGGAGCTTGGATTAGGGAAAGGACTTGTAAGAAGATGGGAAGAGGGGACAGGAACACCTTCTCTCAAAACTGTAAAAACTGTTGCTGATTATTTCGGCGTTACTACATCTTATCTTTTAGGCGATAGTAATTTTAGAACTGTTGAAGATGAAAATAGACTAAAAAATATGGTTCAAGGGAAAGAAAACCTTGTTCCAGGATATAGTATTCCCATTTATGAGGATATGACTGAACTGCTATCAAAGAACTTAAATGGATCTAAAGAACATATAACCGTACCTGCGTCATTTGATGATAAAGAGAATTGCATTGCCATAAGGGTTGAGAAAGATGGAACACTCCCACAAACCGCAAAGGATGACATTCTGATTGTCCATAAGCAAGACAAGGCTAATACTAATGATATTATACTTGCTATAACATGCAAGGGCGAAATATTGATGGGTAAAAGTATATGGACAGACTCAGGGCTATATATAATTACGCCTCACTTTTACGATGACGTTTTGTATTTCTCTGCCTGGGATATATTAGACGGTGCCGTAAAAGTAGTTGGGAAAATAGTGAAATTTGAGAGATTTTTTAAATAGAATAATAAAAAGAATCGCTAAGTCCATTGAAAGGCTTAACGGTTCTTTTTTATTCCTCACATAACTCCGGGTGTAAAACCTTACTAAGATCAGAAGACTTGCTCTTAAGGTTAATACATATAAACCATATCGCTGTCATAATGAAAGTAAGAATGTGAAAAGCTATGGGAGGTTTATTCTTAAAAACCCAACCAAGAAAATTGAGTAAAAACATTGTGTTAATGAAAAGAGGAAGCGCTGTTCTTATATATGCTTCTATAACTCCGGCAAGTGCAATGCGTCTTATTATTGGAAGTGAAAACGAGGCTGCAAATGTAGAATTAGCAATATCAATGTATCCGTTGCATTTTTTTTCTTTAAGAAAAACGGGATCACAAATGAATGTAATCCCATATTTCTTTTCAGCTAATTTGATAAGCCTTTTTTCGTACAGTATTGGTTTACTATATCTTATCACCGGTGTGGCATCTTTTTTGTAATGCTTAATAGCTAGAGCATGACAAAGCTCATGAACTATAACAAGTCTATTTGAACACAGGAGATATAACGTTGTTCCTACCAGGAATAATATCAAATAAATCATTTATTCAACCTCAAAAGCAGCAAAAAGGGCATCATAAAGATAACCACCCTTATCATCTCTCTGGCCTTTTCCGATAAGAGTCTTGCACTCATCGATCAAGTCATCAGGAAGCTCTGATAAATCAAGATGCGCTTTTCTTATGTTATCGATCTCTCTTTCTCCGTATTCAATAGCTATAGTAGCCGGTGCAAGTTCCTCTTCCTCTGCCCTTCTTAATATGATGTCAATTCCGATCACGTGGTTGTAATACTTTCCATTGAAAGAGAAGCTTGCTCCTCTTTTCATCTCAAATGAAGCTGAATAAAAAAAGATATTTGCTACAGGCTTACCCTCATTATTCTTATATGCGTATGGGGCATGCGGATATGAGCCATTTTCATTCAACGTGAGTGAAGAAATTATACCATTAGGGTCTGGGTTGTAGATCGTTTTGCAGTTCATAGTCACTTTTTACCTCGTTTTATAATTATTAATCATGTTTCGGTGACCATTATATCTCGCAAAAAGCGAAGTGTCAATAAAATATAGAAAAACAATACACTTTTTGTAGGGATATATAAAAGTTTGACCCGGGGGGGGGTACATTTAGTATACTTTATACAAAAAAATTGACTTTTGACTATCGTTAGAGTATATTTGAGCAAGTCACAGAGTATAAAGATATATGCTTTTATAAGCTTTTTTAGTGACTTAACTACTTGACAAAACAGTAATTAGCAGATATAATCTGTATTATATTATTAAATGATAACAGGAGATGATTTACATGGGAAGAAAATTATTAATTATTTTTACATGTTTTTGTATTGCCATTACTACGATAGTATTAAATACTAGTCAAACTGAATGCTATTCGTATGATGGACAGGATGAAGTAAATGTGTATGAAAATATAATACATGAACTAAGTTCGGGTGAAGCTGAAAACTTTATCGATAGTATAAAGGATTTCTATGGTGAGGATGATCCGTGGTTACAGTATATGATTGCCTCCTTTCTCGAACATGGATACTTAGTAAATAAACTTGACGAACTAAAGGAAATGGGGTTATGGAAAGAGGACTACGTTCCGCCATTTGGAAAGGAGTCAGAAACAGTTGTTGCTAAAATATATGATGATAACAAGAATCCAATAGGCTTAGCAAACATGGTTAAGCTGTCCGTTGCGAGACATTACTATTCGACAGCCTATAATATTATTCCTTCAGGATATACGCCATCAACTTGTAAAATTAGTAAAACCAAAATCAAGTTAAAAGAGTATGGCCCTGATGCTTTAGTTCAAGAAGCTGTACTCGGCAATATTCAAGTCCTTAAAGGTGACTCAAAATTTGATAAAACTGACAGTAAATGGAAGAACGCTGCAGAAAGAACCGATGATTATGTAATTGTTCACGATGGTAAAATCATTACGGAAGATGTTACAACTTATTATGAGCAAGGTGGTTACAAGGGCTACAAGGAAAGATTAGGAAAAACTGAAGATAAAGAAAAAGATAGCAGTAAAAAGCCGGAAAAAACAAGCTCCAATAAGCCATCTAAAAATAATAATAAGTCAGAGGGTAAAAAGGAGGACAAGGGCAATACTCCTGTAGATACAGCTAATCAGCATGTTCACGAGTATGAAAAAACAACCGAAGCTGCTACTTGTGAAAAAGAAGGTCTTATTACCTATACTTGTTCATGCGGAGAGTCATATACAGAGGTAATCCCAAAGCTAGAGCATGAGTGGATTGAAGAAACTGTTGAGTCAACCTGTACTGAAAATGGATACATAAAAAGTACTTGCGGTTTATGTGGTAAAGAAGAAATTGAAACACTTGCACTCGTAGATCATGAATGGATAATCCTTGAAGAAAAGGAAGCTACTTGCACAGAAGAGGGTTATATAAAATATATTTGTAAGGTATGCGGTGAGGAAGACACTTCTGTTACAGAAAAGATTGAACACAATTTTGAAGTTGTTGAGCAGAAAGATCCTACCTGTACAGAAACTGGATATGTTTTATATAAATGTTCTGTTTGTGGCGAAGAAAAAAAGACAGAGATTGCTGCAGAAGGACACGAACCATATGTAGTTACAGAAGATGGTAAAGTAATAACTAAATGTAACAAATGCGGTGAAGTGATTAACGAGACAGAAGTAGATAAGAACTCTAATGCAACATTACTTATAGTGATAGGAGCAATAGTTCTTGCGGCAACTATTGGAGCCGGAAGTTTCGTTGTAGTAAAGAAACGTAAGTAATAAATAAGATATATCTATATACACAGGCACGCTTTAATGCGTGTCTGTATTATGAATTTGCGATAATATAACAAAATAATACTGAAATAAACAGTAGCGTTTTATTTGAAAGAGGATACAAGTGAAGATACTAAATAAACTAAAAAAACTATCCCGAAAGACCATAATAACCATAAGTATTTTGGTGCTTTTCTCATTGTCTGCTATTACAGCCTTAGCCAAAGCTTATATAAACTACGCTGAAGATACAAGAAAAGTCCCAAGATATTTGACATGGGAAATAGAAATCAGTAGGCTTGCAAATCCAACAAAAAAACCAAAAACCAATGGTGATGGCAAAATAACAGATGAAAATGAGTACTATAAGCACAAGGGTAACAGAGAGACAATCTTACTTAAATCAGATAATTACAGTTGGATGGAACAAGATTGTTTTTTCTGGTCTTATAATCTATCAACAGGTAAAGATATTGGAAATGACAATGACAATACTTTGTTTTCTCATAATGAAAGTCCATATTATTCCAATAACAAGGTGCAGATAAAAAAGTGGAAAGAAGAACTAAAGCAAACTGCACCGGGAAAGGACAGTAGTAAGCTCTATCTTGATCATGACAATAACTTGGTGGGAGTTACAAATTACAAGCAATCTGGTACTAATGACTATATGGTTAGTTTTACAGTTTTTTCTGCTAATACGATAAAGAAAAAACTTAAGGAAAAGGATAAGACTCAGAATGTTAAATCACATACTGATTGGCTAGACGAATGGGAAACGGCAAAAAACAATAACCAAGACTATTATGTGGGCTACGATGTTGTAAACTCCTACACAAATGGTAAAAAATATGCAGGCGTAGTTGACAATTGGAAAGCAAGAGATGGGTATTTAACCTATCAGGATGTAGATCAATACAACGAAATAAAAGATGATCGAACCGGTGTTATCTTTGATTACAGGAGCCATAATCTAAAGACAGGAGCTCCAGATGTTGGCTTTTCGGATACAGCAAAGAAAAACATGGACGAATCTTACGGCCTTTGGGCAAAATTCTCTGGTGGTATGGTTGCAGACATCATCTTTTATGACGAAGAAACCGGAGCGAACCTTGATGTAAAGGAAAAACCCGATGTAACAACAAATGAAAACACTGATCTTTCGTTTAGCTTTACTCCTGAGAGCGATGTAATTACCACAACATCAAAAGAAAAGTATAAAGTAGTTACCACAAAGAACGGCTATTGGACAAAATCAACAGCTTTTACTACAGCAGATAGTACTGATTGGGAAACAAACTATGACGATTCAAAAAAGAAGGATAGTGAAAAGAAAACAATAGATGAAGCAAAGAGCAACTATATAACACTTCCTCACGTTTACGATCTGACAGATGAGACAACAGGTAAAAGAACAGTAAAGGCCGGATATAAAAAAGAGGATAATGCGACTCTTAAGAGATACAATGTCATATATGTTCCATGCAAAAAGGATGATGAAAAACAAACAGCAGTTAAGTTCCTGGTTAGAAAGGAAAAAAGTGACGACCTTAAAAGTTCAACCGGAAAGAAAACCGGTTCAGTTACATATAACTACTATGAGTGCCTGGATTATATCGAAAAGGGCGAGCTTGATAAAGATGCCAAATCACTTAAGTATACTGTAAGCGATGCTAATAGTGTTAAGCTGACGGACGCAGATGGAAACGTAAAGTCATATAAACTTGCTATTGACGAGGATGGTAAATACATATTCTTTGGTATCACAACAGATAAGAGTAAATATGATGAAGCTAAGTTTACCCCGGATTTGAGTCAAAAAGAACCGTGGATCTTTAGACCAATGAATACCAATATCTCAAACCTGACATTTGAGATAAAAGGTACGTACACACATAAAGATGCTGTCACCTGGTATGATCCAAATGCCGAGAATGTTTATCCGACAAGTCATGATGGCACAGGTAAATTTGGTAATTACACCTTTTCTACAGCAACAGGAGAGGGGAAGAAAACTGAATATTCAAAGTCTGCTAAAGAGGTAGCCATTACTTCACAGTATGATTCTGTTAATACCGAGGATCTTTCGGCATATACTATTATGTATATTGTGCTTGAAGAAGATAACGGAACGGACCCTGCAGCAACTATTCAATATATCAACGAGGATACAGGAAAGACGATTAAGAGCGTTGATATTGACAAGAAAAAGATCACACCTGAAGGAAGTAGTACACCAACTAAGATAAAGGATGCTATAGAAACTTCTTTTACTGTCGGCACGACTAAATACGAGGCTGTCAAGAGTGGAAGCAGTTATAAGGCTGAGGCTTTTACTAATAAGGAATTCAAGGTAGTAAGTACTAAGTATTCCGAAAGAAGAAATATAAAGAGTACAGAAGCAACGCTTACATGGAGTGGTAAAAACTTCACTGTCACAGGAAGTAAGAAGTTAAAGAAATACACATGTATATACGTACTTTGCAAAGCAGACGAGCCTAGTAGTGACAATGTTGTTATCATAAAAAATCCGGGCGAAACAAATGTTGATTATGAGCATAGTGGAAGCGATTACGCAGCTCCTGACATCAGAGCTTATAATACATCAGATCAGTTTGACCTCGGTACAGCAATTCCCACTACAGATTCATTTACAGTTGGAGTAGATGTTGATACTTGGTACGGAGAGGTTGAGGCCAGTAAGCATGAATATAGCAAAACGGTCAATGTAACTGTAAGCATGTCCGGAGTATATCACTATACTACCTTAGAGTATTCAAGAAATTCAAAAGGAAAGCTTGTATCACATACAAAAAACCATTATCAAACATTGTCTCGATCCTATACTTACACATGGGATTATGGCGGTCCAACAACATATTGGTCCGTAGATAAGGTTAATCTTTTTGAGCTAGATAACAGTAATGTTCAAAATAATGCTTATGCAGGAACAAAGGGATATGCAAGTAACATAACAATTCCATATAGGCTTGTAATTAACCCATGGACAGGCAACAACCTCAATCAGTATGACTATAGAACTACAGGAACAAGTTTCGTGGGAAGTATCCCTCGATATATTCCATTGTGTCATGTCGAGATTCCAAAAGTAAAAGAATCTTTATCAGGTTCAGTAGGGCAGTACGACAGTACCGCTGCAGTGTATGCGGCTATGGAGCAAAAAGCATACAGCCTCTTTAAGGCCGAAACGAATAAGAAATACCTTGTAGCACATAGCGATACTTTAGAGCTGAATGGAAAGACATATATAAGCGAGAAGAAGGGTCTTGTTGTAAGTGTGGACTCCAAGAATAAACATAAGATCGGAACTGAAAGTAACGACAAGTTCCAGAGCAGTTCAACAACGACTATTCCCAAAACAACACCAAACGGACTTTATTCAACAGTACTTACATCAAACTATCATAGAATTTTAAAAACCTATGGTAACGAGTTAGCAAATAAGAAGAGTTTTGAGGTAAATGACAGAGGTTCTGATAATCTTGATGAAACCGGTGATGAAAACAGAGATGCTATTAAGGCTGGTTATACCCAGAACGAGCCGATTGCGGTTCATTCACCTGTTATTTCACCTTTCCATATCACAAACGGAGAAAGCAAAACTCAGAGTGCTAGGGAAAACCCTTCACTTACTCAGCTTATCCCTGATAAGACCTACCATGTGCAGTTTGACTTTGATAATCTATTTGAGAGATTTGAAGGGTATGTAAAAGGATACAGTCTTCCTGCAGGATTTACGAAATATGTTGAGCAGAAAGAAGTAAGATTCCCATTCCCTGTGAAGATGAATGGAGTTTACTACCCGATAGTTCGAGACGGATATACGGATTGGATCAGTCTTGGCGGATCCTGTGTTGAGTTTGATTTCTACGTGCCGACATGGGCTGAGACAGGAATATACGACTCATCATATACAATCTACGGTAACAGGACTGACATAAATCAGCGCTCTATACAGACAAGAGTTTGGGCGAACAATAGCTCAGATGTAAGAAACGCAGAGGGTTATGAATATAACTCACAGAGAACAATGTATGTAGCTGATTATGATTATCCTGTTCAGATCTCTCTTATAGCATATGACTTTAAGGTGCTTGCAGTAAGCGATGAGATCAGCTTTGGAGAGGACGGAATAGACAATGGTTACCATAACCTTGTTAAGTTCGGAAAAGAACGTAGAGTAGGTAAGTATAACAGATTTGGTGAGAGTTATTTAAGGTACACATACGGAGAAGATGTAACAACCACTTGGGATTCAAGAAACACTTTACCGTTTGCCTGGACAAAGAGTGATTATCTTTTTATGGGTGAGCTTCATGCCGGAGATACGTTCTCGTATAGTCTTAAGACTATATCGGGTGCAATAGACCGAAATAACGACTATATAGAGATTGTTCCAACATACAGGTATGTTGCCCCAGATGGAACCGTGACAGAAGCCGATGACCTTGCTCTCTACTTTAATGCATTTGGAGACAAGCTTATTCCTTACGGAAGTGAAAGAGACAAGAACTCTGAAAAACAGACAAGCTATCTTGGAAACCTTTGGTACAAGTTTGCTACGTGTTTAGACCCTTATAACGCTTCATGTTCGTTTACGGATCATTCAGGACTTCTTTGCGGAAGATATATAAATGGCTTTGATCTGACGCATACACTGACAGGAAAGAGCATTACAGATATTGCTTACGAAAAAGTAGAACTTGGAAACGTAAGTCACATTACACTTACAAGCGACATGATGCTCTTTGCAGGAGATGAAAAAGAACTGTACGAGAACTCAAGGCTTAATTCAGAGAATGTTCCAAGATATAACGGACGTTATAACAACCTTGCTACAATTCCTGGAAGCAGTAAGACGTTCTTTGATGCTTCTATGCAGGAATGGTATGGAACATACAGTATCCCTAACCGTATCTTTGTTGCACCTAGACGGAACGCAGACGGCTCTACATTCAGTCTTTATACCGAGAATGGTATAAACGGATGGTTTAGCGAGCATGGTGAGGGTAATGCATATATTACAGAAGAGGACATTAATAATCTTTTCAAACATGACGGTTATCTTGTCTTAAACTTTAAGTTCAATGTTTGCCGTAACGGTGAGCTTGACGCTACATACTACGCTAATGGACTTGACATGTGGCAGCGAGAAAATGGCGGTAATGGATATGTTACTGCTTATGACGGAGCATATGAAGTTGATGCTGCAGGTTCTCCAAAGTTATCGGGAACGCCAACAAAGATTACACTTCGCAGTGGTGACGTTGCAATCATAAATGTTAAGGATGCAATAAGAAATGATCAGGCAAACGGAAAGGTTCCGGGACTGCTTTATCTTGATTAAAAAATTTATAGCCCCTGCTTTGGTATAGAAAAACTAAGGCAGGGCAAAAAAGGAGAATGAAAAAAATGCCAACTGAAAATTTTGATGAGAAGATTAGGCTAGATCTTAAAGGGGTACTCAATGACAAATATCAGGTCGTTGAAGTAACAAATGAGGAACTTGATCAGATGGTAGAAGAGTTTAATAGACTCAAAGAAGAAAATAAGGAGCTGTCTTACTACGAAACTCTTACACGCTCTATCAAATGCGTAAAAGCGGTAGAAGCCTAATTTACTAAGGGAAATCAGTATTTCAATAATTAAAACTATCATATTACAAAATAATATAGTTGACATCTGTAGTAAAAAATACTATAATCTAATCTTGAAAGTGGTATTATGACAGATGTATAGGTCATCCTGTCAAAAACGATAGGATGATTTTTTTACACCAAAGCCCACTTAATACTTTTAGAAAGAGAGGCTGCAATATGGGGCCAGGATGGGGCGAACTTGCCATACTGATAATAATAGGTCTTTGTCTCTGGAAGCCAAAAGAAGCAGCGGAGAATATTAAAACATTCATAGGTGTGCTTTCAGAAGTAAAAAAGAATGGTAAGCAGGTAGCAGAAGACATCAATGAGATAACAAAACCTGCTCAGGAAGTCGTTTCAGAAGTGAAAGAGACGGCTGATACATTAAAAGATTCAATGAAGATCATTGGTTAGGAGGAATAAGATATGCCAGGACATATGGAAATCGTGCTTATTTTGATCATCGCGCTTGTTATTTTTGGACCAACACAACTTCCAAAGCTTGCGAAGTCCATTAGAGAAAGCAAGAAAGTGCTTAAAGATGGTGAAGTAGAAGAAGTCAAGGTCAATGAAGAAGTAAAGGGCTAATTCTATGAATACTTTTTCAGGACATTTGAAAGCCTTAAAAAACGAATTGATCAAAGGAGCGCTCCTGTTTGTTGTAATTAGCATTGCTCTTTTGATCTATTCGAGGCAAAGCCTAGATTATGCTCTGTCATGTGGCATAAAGTATGGATATACAATAATGACTCAAAGCCCACAGGAATATTTCGTTGAGAAACTTAAGTTTTCCTTTGTTGGAGCCTTAATCATATGTATTCCTTTTTACATGTGTATGCTGATAGGATTTGTGAGCGAGGAAAAGTTTTTCAAAAAGCTTTTTATCTATATTTCAATATTTGTTCTTTACGGTTCCGGGTTACTGTTTGCAATTAAGGTGATGTTGCCATTTTGTTTGCAGTTCTTATCAAAGGTGTCACAAGAGACATCACATCTTCTTGTAAATGTAAGTCTAACAAAGTATATGGGATTTATATACATGTTTAATATAGCACTTGCTATATTTGCGGAATTCCCGATTCTTTGCGGAGCACTTGCAAGTACAGGTTTGATAACAGGGGAACTATTAAAGAAGAATTGGAGAATAGCGTTAATGGTTATAGGAGTAACATCAATGCTTATAACGCCTCCTGATCCGGTGTCAATGATACTTATGATGTTGCCACTTATTTTTATCTATGGACTTTGCATAGTAGTTATGAAATATACTTCTAAACGACAGAAAGGGAAACACTAACATGAGAAACAGCTTAAAGAAATTACTTCTTATTATTTTAGCCGTTATTGTGACCATTGGATTAGTTGCAGGAGGAATGATCTTCTTAGGAAAGACAAACACAACAGCAGCTTCTATGGACTTTGAAACAGTATTCAAGTTAAAGGTCTACAACAGCATAGATGAAGAACTCTGCTATTATGTCGAAGATAAATCAGCACCTTTTGCTGCTAAATGGTCATACAATGCAATAAAGCCTCTCCTTGCAGATGAAAGAATAACATTGACAGATGCCGAAGTTGCAAGCACCATCTCAGGAATAACAGATCAGTTTTCAGCGTTATATTCCTCCGGTGCTCTTGGAGTATTCAACGCAGCAAATGTGACAGAGATTCAGAAAGCATATATTACCAATGCAGTTGCTGCAGGTTTTTTTGAAGTTAACCCTGAAAAGCTCGGAATAGAGGTTGCAAAGGATAGTTACCTTGCATTCTCGGACGGGCTTATGAATGCAGCAGATATTAAACAGCTTAAGGAAGCATTAAAGGGATTAGAGGAAACTCGTAATTCCCTTCCCGAAGAAGACACCGATGCAAAAGAAGTGCTTACCAAACAGATAAATGACATGAAAGCACTTGAAACTCTGGTATATTCTCTTTCAGAGACAGTTACCGTTCTTGAAGATGCTGAAAAGAACGGTGGTACAAGTTCTGAATATGCTACATATAAGGACCTTGAAACATTAGAAGCAAGCTTGATTGCTCAGATTAACTCTGTAGATACAGTAGAGAGCGGAGTTAATGATTTTTCATCTCAGATTTCTACTGTAAAAAGTGATACAGAAGGAGAGCTTGCAACATTCAAATCAAAACTTAATGAATATAATACCGCCATTGAGAACCTTCGCACAGAAATAAGTAAAACAATCGAGACAAATAACGGATACGAGCAGACTATTTCAGAAGCTGCATCAAGTATTGTTCTTGCTAAGACTGAACTTCAAACCCAGGAAAAAACGGACATAGAAGCTCTTAGGTCTCAGATGACAGCGAATAAGACTTCTACAGATACACTTGTAGCTGGAGCAAAGACTGAACTAAATACAAGCTTAAACACTACAAAAAATGAATTAAGTGCTGCGATTGCCGGAACAAAAACTGAGCTGTCTGATTCACTTAATAATACGAAGAATGAACTGAATACAGCAATCACAGGAACAAGAACGGATCTGACTAATGACCTTAATAGTACAAAAGATGAATTAAACACATCTCTTGGCAATACAAAAACTGAGCTTAATACAAGTATTGTAAATGTAAAAAATATGCTTGTGTCCGCAGATGATGAAATAAAAGATGAGCTTACGAGATTTAAGGGAGAGTTTTCCGATTATAAATTGTCTATGCAAGAAACAGTAACCGGAATCAATGACCGTATTGATACACTCGAAGCCGCCTTTAACTTAAACAATCATGATACAATGCAGCTTATTAATACTATCTTTATGAAACTTGATTCTCTTGATACTACAAACATTAAAGGCAGTGTAGAAAAGTACTATAACGAAGTAACAAGAAAACTTGCTTCATTAAAAAATAGTTTAATTAACATTCAGAACAACATTAATACAAGTACCGCAGAAGGACAAGCACTTAATGAAGAGATAGCAGTTCTATATCAGGATATTATCAATGTACAGGCTTCCGTAGATGATTACCTTACAAACATGAATGGTCGTATAGATGGCCTTAATACAAAGATTGATAATGCTAAAACAGCTATCACAACGGATGACGAAAACCTTGAACAGATCCTGGCAGATGTTAACAGTGCTTTACAGCAGACCATTTCAGCAGCAAACGCTTATACCGGTTCAATTAATGCACAGGTTGATGAACTTTTTGGCAAGGTCAAAGACCTTTCAAAGTTAGTATCAGAGCCAGCATTAATTGACAAAATTAATAACGTTGCTGATGGGCTTTCTTCAAGTCAGGATGCCATTACAAAGCAAGTAAGTGAGCTTGAAAAAGAGGTAAACGAATTAAAAGAGCAGCTTAAGGGAGCAAAAGCAGATTATAACAATAAAGTAGATAATCTCTCTGAAAGAACAGAAGTGACAGTTATTAATGGTACAACTATTAATCCTAATGATTGGACATTTGATAACGCCACAAATAAATATTACATTGAAATTTCTAATCCTGCGATAATTGATGATTCGCATATTGATGTACAGTATGAATATAGCCCTGCGGCTAAGCCTGGCTATTCGGCTGATCCAAGTAGAAACACTATGAGAATAACAGTTGATAAACAAATTAGCATGTCAATCTCAAAGATATTCATATACAGCAAGTATAATGCTGCAAGCAATAATTAAATTCAGCAGATGTATTCGGAGGAAGAAAAGATGGGTTTGTTTAACAGTAAGGAAAAAATCACAAGAAAAGATTTCATAAAGAAGCTGGGGGCCGGAGCGCTTGGAGTACTTGCTATAGGAAAAGGGCTTGAAGAACAAGCAAAAGCAGCGGTAACGTTCTCTGATAACGTAGCCGGAAATATTTATGTTAGTGCTGTTGCACCTGTATCTACAGATGGTCTTTGGATCGATCTTAGCAGCGGTGGTATATCTAAGTATCATAACGGAGTAGATTGGATTCCTGTTGCAGGAGGTGTACATCGTGGAGATAGTACCCCACAAAGTACTTCAATGTTATGGATAAAATCTAATGGAACCGCATGGTATCATAACGGAACAACATGGGTGACACAAAAGGCAGTTTGGGGCTAATAAATGAGTTTAAGTAATGACGTGATAAGCCTTTCCATTCAGTTAACAGCCGGCTGTAACTTAAGTTGCAGCTACTGTTACGAAAAGAGTAAGGCAAACGTAAAACTTAATACTGATACTGCAAAAGAGGCACTTGATACGGTCATAAGAAATGTAAAAAGACCGACTTCCATCTTTAAATCAGAAAGCCCAAGAATATCTATAAATTTTATTGGTGGAGAACCTTTTCTTGAGACAGCGCTTATGCGTGAACTTTCGGAGTATATTATCGAGCAAATAGAAGACGTTCATAAAATCAATGAAAAAGGGTCTACCACCTTTGAGATAACGACAAATGGAACTTTATTAAACGCTCCAGAGAGTATTTCTTATTTACGAGACTATGGCCCTCGTATAGAACTTTCAATCTCTATAGACGGTAACAAAAGTGTCCATGATAGTGAGCGTGTCTTTAAGGACGGAAGAGGCAGTTATGATATCGTAAGTAAAAACATAAGATATCTTATGAATGAAAATGTCAATCTTAAAAGATTTAATGCGAGAGTAACCCTTACTCCGGAACACGCAAAAGACTACGCTGAAAGTCTTATAAGTCTTGTTGAAATGGGGTTTTATGAGATCATCGTTTCAAGTGACAAATTAGCTGTATGGGACGAAGAATCTGCAAAAGAACTTGTGTCGTCATATGTAAGATTAACAGATTACCTTATGGAAAAAAAGCTAATCCAGGATGTTATTATAACTGACTTTGATCCATATCTTGGCGAATTTGGTATAAAGGGCATAGACACTAACAAATATATGTGTAAGCACGGAAGAAATCTTTGTATTGATGTGCACGGAAACTTTTATCCTTGCGTTGCATTAGCCGAACACTCACTTAAAGATAGCCCATTTAAGTATTCTATATGTGCCGGAGAACTGATAAATACTAAGCATATAGAAAAGATAAATGCCGCCTATTTCGAAGGCTGTGCTGACTGCCCAATAGCTCTTGGTTGTGAGTCATGCGCTATGGCTGATTACAGGATCTGCGGAGCTGCCGGTATTAAAAGCATGAACAGATGCTTTTATCATAAGGCAAAAGTATTAGGCAATCACTATTATTATAGCAGGATGTCAGAAGTAACCGATTTTCATAGAAGAAGGGTAAAATATCCTAATGAGTGGGGCGAAAGTCTTATGGGAAAAGAACAGTTTGAAAAGCTTTTGCAGGAAACACATTCACTTTCAATGTCATGTAATGATCTTATAAAGGATCATAAACAGTATTTATTAGATATGGAGCAAAGAAATCATGCAACTGACACTTAAAAACGGTAATAAATATACCATAAAAGAGTTTGAAATAAGGCGGCTTCCGGATAAGACATTATACTTCTTTATTTGTCACACCAAGAAAGATTATGAGGCTTTATATAAGGAAAGAAGTCTTGATAAAAGTTCTTTTGATGAAGTAGCTGTAGATTGGAAGAAATATAATCTTACCGGGCAGAAAAACCTTGTCCTTGAAAATGAGAGCTTACATGAACTTGGTTATTGCCTCATTCTAAACGTAGAAAGAGAGGGAATAAAATGAATAAGATGGTTTTTGATATCCCGAGAGAGACAGCAAAATCTCTTGAGCGAAGCTTATATGAAATCGCAAACTCAAAGAAAAGGATTGCCTTTCTTATAGAGGAGAGCGGTAACGATGTAAACATCTTAAACAGCGAGGTCTTTATCCGTGAGCTGTCAAGATACTATGACGCATATCTTGAGTGCGGAGTAATCATTGGAATGCTTAGAAACTCCTTACTGCAGGATAAGACAGACTTACT
>JAEEGL016403924.1_pt1 | contig 20804 bp, 14 predicted proteins | sample 9134231 | NCBI WGS metagenome assembly JAEEGL01 (sample SAMN16246548, study PRJNA631951) | gut metagenome | biome: gut microbiome; feature: rumen; material: fiber-attached | host: Bos | place: Iran: Karaj | collected 2018-10
GATTGGGGATTGGGCCCAATCCCCAATCCCCAATCCCCAATCCCCCATCCCCAATCCCCATTTTAATAATTTTATATTATTTATTTTTAAATAATTTTTAAAAATTAATTCTCTAATTTTGAAAATAGTTTAAAAATGTAAAATTATTTTAAAAACTTATTTTTTATGACCAAATTTTAATAGTATCATCATTTGAATATGAAACTAATGATCCATTTTTCATTAAAGTAAAACCAGTTATCGGTTTATAATGAGCATCTTTCATAGTTTCAATATATTCAAAATTATCACTTTCATATATCATAATATCATTTCCATATCCTGCTACATAAAAAATTCCTTTTTTTGTATCTCCTATAATTGTAAAACATACAAAAGGTAATATTATATTTTTAATTATTTCTTTTTTTGATAATGAAATAATAACCAAACTTGTTGAACCAATAATTATTTTATCATCATCAATTCTACACATTGCATTCCACCAAAAACATTTAACTTTATTAAAACTTTTAATTAGTTCAAAATTATTTAAATTAAATAAATATGTTCCGTTTTGTCCAGAAAATATCAATTCATTTTTATCTTTTAATAATATTGAACTTTTAACTTTTCCAAATTCAAATATCGCAATTGACTGATATTTATTATCTTTTTTTATTTCCCATATTTTCACTTTTTCATCATCAGAAAATGAAATTATATTATCTTTTGATATATACATAACTTTATTTATAATATTATTATGTGCATTTAATATTACATTATTTAAAATAAATTTGTTATTTTTTTTAATCCAAGTTTTGATATTTTTATCATATGAACAAGTTATAAAATTATTTTCATCTTTAATTGATAAATAAGTAATTGGTTTTTCATGAGCTTTTTCAATAGTTTGTGTAATATTATAATTAGTATCATAAATTATAATATCTCCAGTCCAAGTTGATGAAATCATATTTCCAGATGGAAAAAAGGATACATTACTTGGAATGAGCGTATACATTTTAATCATATTGATTGATTTTAAACTGTATTGTTTTTTTTTATCCTCATTTGATATTATTCTTTTATTTTCCATTTATAATTTTAAATTATAATTTAGTAAAAATATAAAAAAGATATAATTTAGTAATTATTTTATTAATGTAATTTTTATAACAATGTTCTATAGTAAAGGGAATGTTTAAGTGATTATAAAAATCTTTATTTTTATTATATTTTCATTATATTATTTTTATAATTATTCAATCTTAATAATAATTAAATAATTAATTTTAAATACTTATTTGAATTAGATTTATAAATCAATTTTTTTTTCTTTCATTCTATCATCAACGATTTCTTGTAATAAATTAATTCTTTTTTGTAATAACATTTTTTCTAGTTCAATTACTCTTTTAATATTTACTCTATTTTTCTCTAATACAATTTTTTTAAAATAATCAATTTCATTTATTAGATTATAGTCTTCCATATAATATTTTAGATTTTTTAACATTAAAATATATCCAGTATCATCATTATTTGGTAGATCAAAATAAGAGCCTAGATTTCTATAAGTATCCATTGTATCTCCAATAAAACTCTGTTTTGCTAAATCAAAATCATCAATTTCTGGATTTAATATATAATCTTTTATTTTAATTTCTTTTTTTAATTTATTATGTAAATATTTAAGTAAAAAAGGAGCAATATATTCATTATTTTCAAAAGTTAATCCATAATACATTAATAATCTCGAATTAGGAATATTTAGACATTTCATAAATAATATTTCTCCTTTTTTTATTATTTTATTTGATTTAATTAAAAAAGTATTTGTATTATTATCAAAAGTCCAAAAAACATTATAAAGATTTTGATTCATTTCAAGAGGAAAAAAATCAGCAAATGGAATTATTGCAGAAGTACCCATAAAATTATAACATTTTGAAACAGACATTATTCTATATTTTATATATTCATCATTAATTAATGAATCATATGAATAATTTTTTTGAATATACTCAATTTCATCAAAAATTGATATTTTTGCATTAAATACTTTTGCTCCAAAATTTGTAGGTCTTATTAATGATAATTCATCATCACCATATAATAATGGGTAATAATCAAAATTATTTTCAAATGTTTGAAAATAAGGTTTATATAATTTATATAATTTACTTTTTTTCTTATGTGATAGTGCATAATCTAAATTTAAAGAAATAAAAACTTGTTCTTTTACCATTTGTTTTCTAAATATATTATTTGAAGGAGAAGATTGATTTTTCATATCTGAATATATATCTAATAAAAATTTTGGAGCATATTTTTCTAATAAATCAATTGTTAATGTACTTTCAATAGGAATTTCTACAATTGTTTCATTTTCAGATATATCATCATTGGCATAAAATGTTTTATAATTATTTGAAGTGTAATTAAGATTTATTTTATTTGAAAATATTATATTTTTTTTTTTGGCCCATTTAAGTAATGTTTCATTAAATGATTTTTTATTATGTTTTGTTTCTTCACAGTTAAAAATTTTTAAAAAAACAAAGAAAACCAAAAAATTAATATAAAACATTTTTATTTTTATTTTTCAAAAATATTAGTTTTCAAAATATAAAAAATATTTTTTTAATAAATATTCAAATAAATATTTTATTTTATAATTTTTCTTTATTATATTAAACATTCATATTTTATTTATATATTATCTTATTAAATTTAATATTAATAAATAATTTACACAATTTTAATTAGGTTTATAAGATTTAATAAGTAAAATTATTAAAAAAAAATTCTTAAGTAATTTATAATATATAATAAAAATAATTTATTCATAAAAATGTTTAATGTTTATCTAAATAAAATAAACATATTATTTTTTGATTTAATTAAAAACTTCTTAAGTATTTTATAGTAATTATTGTATAAATAAAATGATTTTCTTAATTATATCTATAGAATAAATTAAAATATTGTATATTTATGAATATATATATGAATTACACTCTTTATTGATTATTCCATTTTTTATTATTTAACTAATAACTCAATAGAATAAATTAAATTAAGAAAGGGAAGTTAATAAACATATATATTACATTTTATTTAAGGAAAATAAATATTTACTATTATTAATGGAAATTTTTTCTTACATATTTTTTTATTGAAGAAAAACATTGATAATATAACTCTTTTTGATTAACTTAAAAAAGTTAAAAAAACATATTAAACTTTTATATTATATTTTAAATAATATCACATTAAAAATTAAACATTTAATATTTATTATGCAAATTAATAATATAAAAACAGATTTTTCATTTAAATCTCATTTTATAACATTTATATCTCAAGCATTAAGAACAATATTAATTGATTTTTATGAATATATTACAGATGATGGAAATTTTATATCATTTCCTAAATTTCTTATTTTAGAACAATTCCATGATTTAAATGTTATTCCTCTTAAATTAATAAATTATATAAATTATTGTTGGCATCTTTATAATAAAGTGGAGAGAACTGATGATTATATTTATATAATTTCTAAATTAGATAAAATGAAATTTACTGGAAAATTTAAACATAATTATTGTTTATTTGATTTAATTTGGAATTTTTCTTTAAAAGCATTAATTTATATTTTAGGAAGAATTGATATTGAAACAATTGAAAGAAAAGATTTTTTTATTAAAAGAATAAATGATATGTTAGATTCTTTTAGTAATTTCGATGAAGGAGATATAGAAAAATTTGAAAATGAAAATTGTTGTTTTGAATGTGAATTAGAAAAAGAAAAACAATTTAATTATAATGATAAAGAAGATTTTATAAAAGTAAAATATCTAAAAACTAGATATTAATAGAATATATTTTATTATAGTTTATTTAAATTGTAAATATTTTTCTTTTCAAAATATATTTATTATTTTATATTATTTTTTTTAAAAATTGTTTTAAATATTCAAAATAAGATTTTTATTTGTAAAATACACACAATATTTCTGAATTATCATTTTAATGATTATATATAATAAAATATAATATTATATTTGACAATTTAATATAATTAATCTAAATAACAAAGTTTTTAATTATTATTTTTTATGAAAATATTGTATTACTATATTAAAAATATTAATCCAAAAATAATAATATACATATTTATAAAATTTGTATTTAATATTTATATTTTTTTATATTTTTACTCAATCAAACAATTTTTTTAAATTTTATGATTTATAAAATCTATTTTATTTTATCAATACATTAATTAATTTTAAATAATATTATTTTTATTAATTTAAAATAAATTTACTAATATATTTGAAAAAGGGCATAAAAAAATTTTATAAAATTATAATAATACACCTAAATTTTAATGAATTTAAACATAATTAAAATTAATTTATAAGTTATTTTAAAATATGGAAGTATATAATGTATGTTTTATAGGAGACAAAAAAATAGGAAAAACAGCTATAATAAAATTAATAACAGATAATATTTTTATAAAAGAATATATTCCAACAATTGGAGTTGATGTTTCAAGATATGTAATTAAAAAAATAATAAATAAACAATATTATAAAATAAAATTAAATTTAATAGAAATATCTGGTCAAGAAAGGTTTAAAAGTTTAATTGATTTATTTATCAAGAATTCTTCAATAATAATATTATGTTTTAATATATCAATAATTGAATCATTTGAGAAAATTAAAAATGATTTTAATAATTTAAATTTGAATAGCAGAATAATATTTTTAATTGGATTAAAAAATGATTTAATAAATGATAAAAAAATCGATATTAATTTAATAAAAAATTTTGCAAAATTGAATAATTTATATTACTTTGAATTAAATTTATCACAAAAAAAAAATATAGAAGAATTTTTATATATTTTACTATTACTTATATATGCAAATAAACCAAAACAAAATTTAAATATACAAATTAAAGAAAAATAAAAAACAAAATAAAAAAAATAAAAAACATTATACATTAAATTAAAATTTAAAAAGTTATATCTCCATTTATTATAACTTGAGTAAACCATATAATCCAAACTTTCTCAATCCAAGGCCAATAAAAAATCCCAGGAATCAAAATTAAAATACTAATAAAAATATGAGGTATTAAAAAGAAAAATAAAGAAATTAAAAAAATAAAGCAAAACATTATAAAAAAAAATGTTAAAAAGGGTTCCTCAATAAATCCTAATTGATCAACATAAGCAAGACAACTAATACCACTGAATTCATAAGTGAAAAAAAGATAAAAAATCCAATAAATAATTTTAACACAAAACGAAGATTCATTATAAATTCTAAGTGGATTATCAGGTTCAATATTATTATTTAAATCAATATATCTTATTGGAATTCTTCCACTTGATTCTCTCCAAATATTATTACTTCTCATTTTATTTCTTTCAGAATGTGTCATTTCTAAAACTCTTTTTATATCTTCTTCTGATTTTGGTTTATAAAATTGTAATCCATTACATTTTCCTTTATAATAATGATTTGAATCATATTTTCCATTACATAACCAACACCATTGATATTTACATTCTGCACATGTCATGTGATTACATCCTTCATTTTTTTCTGTCCACATTTTACAATTTGGACATTGTTTTATTATTTTTCCTTGTTTCCATATTTTAAAATCTTCTTCTTCTTTTTCTTCACATTTTTCTTTGTTATGCCAATTTTTTAAACAATTAAAACAAAATTTATGTCCTTTTTTACATATTACATTTTTATTATTTCCTATTTTTTCAGCATAAGAATCACAATTTTTAATTGGACAAAATTTCTTATTTGGATTATTTAAAACTTCCATTTTAATACAGAATTTTTTAAATTTTTCTACTAATTGTTTATTATCTTTTATAATATTTTTTATAAATTCTTCACTTAAATTTTCTTTACAAGTATAATTCATACATTTAATATTACCATATCCTTCTTCAATTTTACTTTGAAGATAACTAAACCAACAATGAGAACAATACATATCTCCACATTTATCATTTTTTATTATTTCAGGTGAATTTATATCAAAAGAATCACTACAAATTGGACAAATAAATCCATCATCATTTTTTAAAGGAATTTCTGAATTAAAATTATCATTTTCATTTATATCTACATTTATTTCATCTTGATTATCTTCCCTATATTCTAATGGAAGGTAATCTGAATGATTTTGTGGTAATTTACCACATATGTAACATGTTTTTTTATTATGTTTGTAGTTTTTAAAAAAATTGTGATAATATATTCCATTTACTTCTGTCATGTAATTTAATGCTTGTTCTATATTTTGAGGTTTTAAGAATGCATATACTTTTTTTATCATATTTTTTTCATATCCCATTTCTTCTAATATTTGGAAATCGTTATTATATGATGAGTCTATTAAAAGTGAATCTCTACTAAATTCTTCTGAAGTTACATTTAATAATGAATCATTCATGTTTTTATTAAATTGTTAATTTTTTTTATTGTTTTTTTAAAATAATGATAATATGTTAAAATTAACTTAAATTTAAAAATTATAAAATAAATTATTCTATTTACATTAATAATTTAAATATTATAATTTTACATACTAAAATTCCTATTCAAGCTTTTTTTAATTTTTATCTCTTTCAGTTTTTGGAATTATTTTTAACATAAGTTTCCCTTGATTAATTTTTATATTAGTTTCGATAACTTTAGGAATAAGTAAAAAAATATAAAATAATATCAAAAAAATAAATAATATAATAATACAAATCAAAGAATATCTTTCAATATCATCACATATACTTATCATAATATTAGAAACTTCAATTCTTAATCCATCAATTGCAGGTATGATAATATAGTCAGTTAAAACTGTTAAATTTAAATGAATATATGAATTAATTTCATAAAAAGGATTATATTTTAAATAATCATCATATAAACTTTCATCATTTGGATATAATTTGTTTACTTTTCCTGAATCATATAAAACTTCATCATATTTATATCCTTTTGATTCTCCTATTTCTAAAAGAGCGTCAATATTCTTTGTTAAAAAAGTTATTAATTGAATTGCATGATTAAATGTAAACCAAAGACCATAATTTGCAATATTATCTGCAACTTTATTACATGATATATTATATTTTGTACCATAAACAGAAAAATAATTACATATTGCATCATTATTATAATAATTTTTTAATATATTTTGTCCTTCTTTATTTAAAAGGTTTGTAGTTGTCATTATTTTAATATAATAATTTTCGTTTTCTTCATATGCTTTATTTAATTCAATGTGTAAATAATTATAAATATAATTAATTTTTGTATCTGAATATCTATAATTGAAAAATACTAAATATGTTCTATAATAATTATATAATTTTATTAAGTATGATTGATGATATATTATAAGTAAATATAATTGAACATAATATGAAATTAATTTATATTTCATTCTGGCATAAATATTAATTATTATAAATCCTGATAATATTAAAATAAAGATAAGTAGAAATTTTTTTAAAAAATTATATTCAATTTTTTCTTTTTCAAGTAATTTTAATTTATTTTTATTTTTTTCCCATTTTTTATTAACATCTGCCACATCATTTTGAATTAAAAGAGAATTTTCACTTTGTGAATCTGAATTTTCATCATTCAAAATACTTTTACTAATATTTATATTTGGATTACTTACTAAATGATATGCTCCAATTTGAAATTCATTATTTAATTCAATAAATTTATCACATTTAATAATTGCATTTAAAATATATTGAGGGATTATACGGAAAAAAATTTCAAATGTTTTATCTTCTTCTTTCTTTAAATCTAAATTAACTTTTATTAAACCTGATACTATTATTATTTCCAAAATAATTAAACTTATAATTAATATAATAAGAATATTCTTTAAATGTTTCATTCTTGAATTATATTCATTGACAAAAATTTGTTCGAAACCTTCTAAATTTTCAAGTAATAAACTTTCATAATTCACAAAAATAAAATTAAAAAATAAATTTGTAAAATTTAAATCTTTTTTATTTGAACAATAAAAAGAAAAAATTGCAAATGAAAATTCTTCTAAAAAATTAAAAATATATCCTTCAGTACAATTATTATAAAAAGTTGTACTTGTAAGTGTACAATATTTAACTTTATAATTATCAAGTAATTTCTTATTTGATTTATTCATTGAAGGATAAAATGATAAAATTGATTTTATTAAATCTAAAATACTATTATAAATATGTTTTAATTTTGCTTCATATTCAGTTTCTAAAGTTTCTTTTAAAGGATAATAATTATAATAAATTGTTTTTTGAAGAGCAATTAATTGATAAGAAAAATAAAATGCATTATTTCCGTTTATCATAAGATCAGAAAGATAATTTTGAATCTCAATTAAAGAAATTATATCATGTTGAGCATTTAAAATTTTTTTAAATGCAATTATAATTAATGTCGTTAGTCCTATTAAATTTAATAAAATTATAAATATTAATTCTATAACATTTTTTGATATTGATATATTATTATTATTTTGAAGATTAAATTTATTTTTATAATTGATGTTTGTTTTTTTCATATTATTTCTATTATTTCCTTGATAATCATGATGTATATTATTATAATTGTCATTATTTTTATCTATATTTGTTGAAAAAGTTTTTTTCTTTTGAATTGCATTAAATAATAATCTTTCTTTTCTAAAAATTTCTTCAATTTTACTCTCATAAACATATCCTTTACATTCATTAACAATCAAACTTTTATAATTATAAACAAATAAAGTAATATTTTTTAAATTTATATTATAATAAGAATTATTTGAATTATTACTATTAATAATATTATTTGTATTTGAATGTGTTGATAATTTTTTTAAAATATTATTATTTCCTTTTACATCAAAATTGGAACTTGAATTATTTATATCTTCATCATCATCATCATCATCTTCTTCACTTTCTTCTTCCTCTTCTTCTTCTTCATTTAATTCTGAAATTTCCTTTTTCATATTAATATAATTATTTTGAAAATAATTTTCAATATCTTCAAAATTTTCTTTATTTTTTTTATATTTTTGATTAAAAAATAAAAATTCTTTTTTATTTATATCAAAATCAAAATTTTCAAAATTATTAGGTATATATGAAGATGATATTAATTCTTTTAATTCATTATTTATTATTTTTTCTTCATTCTCATTTCCATTTGATTGAATACTTACAGTTGAACTTCTTCCTAGTAAATTAGGAATTTTAATATTTCTAATATTTGGATTATTGCATTTTTTAAATTTAAAAATAAAACCAATTAATTTATCATTAATAATAATTTCACTCACATTAAGATAAAAATATTGATTATTAATTGTCCAACAAATAATTTTTTCTCCATTAAAATCAATAAAATTATTTGAAATAATATTTAGTTTTATATAATTTATATTAACAATTGAATTATGAAAATTATTGTTTGCAAATTGAGCATGAATTTCTTCATTAAATTCTTTTATAAATGGAGTAATTTCAGTAAAATTATCTAATACATTTGAATTTAATTTAAGTATTTGAATTGCATTTGAAGTGAAATTTTGAATAATAAAATTTTCATTTGTAAATATATATGATGTATTTAAATTATCTTTAGTTATATTTAATTGTTCTTCTTCATTTACTTGAGCAAAAATAAAAGGAAATGAATCTTCATCTAAATGAATAGTAATAGTTAATGCTATTGTTTCTAAAAATTTATTTTTTGTTCTTAAATTAAAATGTTTTTTTTTAAAAAAATTATATTTGAAATCTGTGTTAATTTCAATATATTTTCTTAAATATTTATTATGTTCTTCAATTAAAAAAAAAGGTAAAAGAATATCAATTGTTTCTCCTATTAATTGACTAGTTTCATATTTTAATATTTTGGCAATTTCAGGAGAAATTTTTTCAATTTTCCCAAAACAATTAGATTTAGCAGAAATTAAAATAAAATGAAAATTAGAAGAAGTACGAATATCATTTAAATTAACCCCATTAAAAATATATGAATAATTATTAGATAATCCATTTAAAATTTCTTCTAATTCATTATTATATTCTGTTTCATTTAATATATCTCTTAAAAAATAACCATATAAAGCATATATTTTTTTATCTTTAAATTTCATAGTATTTATTTTTTCAAATTGATATTTTATTTCTTTTACTAATTTTCCTATATTATAACCCATTTGATTTAATTTTTGTAAATCTTTAATTTGAGATGTATTTAATAATAATTCCCAAAAGAAATAATAAGAATATGCAACATTTGACATTTGTTTTTTGAATTTATTAATTTGATATCTTATTGATATTTCTGTTTTATCAATTGAACTATTAAATCCTTTTTCTTCTAAAACTTTTTTTATTCTGAAAACATAAAATTTCTCTCCTATTGATGCATTAATTATTCCTTCACAAATATCTTCATATAAATTATATAGTATAATATAGGCTCCTTTATATTTTTCCAAATAAAAATATAATAATTTATATAATCCTATTTTTAATATTAAACTATTTGGATAAGCATTTATATATTTTTTTAAAATAGATTCAATTTTTAATAAAAAATAATAATCTTTGTTTTGTTCTTTCCAAAAATTTTTACTTTCATTAATAGAAAAATCGTTATATTTAATAAATTTCATCATTTCTTCTCTATTTATATTTTTATCTTTAATTGAATGTAAAAGTATATGTACTTGTAAATATATTTTATAATCAGGAATTTTATTGAATTGTTCTTTTAAATTTATATATTTATAAGTTTTTACATAAGATAAAATACCAAAAATTCCAATTATAGAACAAATTATAAATCCATTAAATAAACCATACATATTTTTATTTTGGAAAATTGAACCAATTAATAAAAAACAACAAGAAATTAAAAAAATTAAACTTGATATTAAATATAAAGTTCTTTCTATTTCCTTTGAATAAATATATTGTTCTTGAATTAAAAAAAATAAAAAAATTAAAAAACTTCCTAAAACAAGAATATAACAAAATAATTTTCTATAATCTTTTATTTCTAACAAAGCATTAAAAGTAGAAAAAATAGTTCTTGCATAAAATAATGCTTGTAATGGATTAATAATAAGATGTCTTATTGTTGCAACAGATCTATTTTCATTTCTTGAAAAAGAAAGAGAAACAGAAGAATAAGTAATAATTATTAATACAAATACATTTATTATACTTAATAAAAGATAAATAATATGTTTCCCTTTATAACATTTAAATCCATTATCTAATAAAGAATTTTCTTCATTACAAATTATAATTCCTAAATTAATTTCTATATAAATTAAATATAAAATTTACCAAGAATTGGAGTATAAAATAATCTAGGTAATAGAAAAAAAAACATTCCAAAAAAGATAATAATTTGTGTATTCGTCTTTTTCTCAAACAATGTCATTATAAATATATAAATATATATTCCACTAATAATAAAAAATAAAATATATATCATTATTAAAACCACAATTAAAAGATTAAATTGATATTCAACATAATAAATAATTCTAAAATATTTGATAAATGAAGATACTCTATTATAAATTTTTGTAGACCCCCATTCTTTAGAAAACTAATTTTAGATTAAAATTTTTTTACTTTTGTTGAAAATGAAAAGGAAAATAATTGTCCAATATCTAAAATAGCTAAAATTAATGAAAATAATGGAGATATATAGAATGTTGAAAAAATTTCATAATAAACTATGAAATTTGCATGTTCGAATCGATTTAAAAAATTTTTATTATTCATTTATAAAAAAGTAAATTATGAATTTTTTAGAATGAACGTAATTAAATTTTATTTTAGTTTCCAAAATATCTTATAAAATTTTTATGAATTATTTCCCAATTAATATATAAATTCATAATAATTTAATAAAAAAATATTATTGTTTTTAAATATAAATAAATAATTAATTTAATTCAAAAATGCAAAAAATCATTATTCTGATTTTTTGTGATTTTAAAAAAATTCATTGATTTAAAATAAAAAAATTTGTATTAGTTATTTAAAGGTTTATTAATAGTATAAAATAAAATTCGTTAAAGTTTTAATTTATATTATTAATATTTTTATATATAGCTTTAAAAATACTATTCCTTAATAACTTTTATTAGCATCTATTTTTATATCAAATAACATATAAAAAAAATAATTAATAATTTGATTAAATTAATTTTAATAACACTTAATTTGATATCACATTTACTAAATTTGAAATTTATATTTTTTTATTCTTCTTTAAAAAAATAATTTGAATTTAAATTTTGAGTAGTAATTATTGATTATAAAAATGAAACTATGTTTATTTTGAATATTTAAATCATTAAATTCTACTTCTAAATTTACAAATTTTTTTTTATTGAATTAAATTTGTTATAAAATCAAGATATAAAGTTTAAAGAATTATTAAATTTATTTCACAATTTTATAATAATAATTGTTTAAAAAAAGACTTAATTATTATTTTTTGCATTTATATTTTCATTAGAGCGTATAAATAAAAAAAATAAAAAAATTAATATTTATAAAAAATAAATTAATTATAATTAATTAATTAAATTTTATTTCAAAACTTTATAGTTTTGAAATATAATTTAACAAAAACAAGAAACTTTATCATTAATTTTAAGATAATTTTTTAAAATAAAAATAACTTGATTTGAAATCCCATTTATTCTTAAAGCTTTAATAATATCTTTTTTATTATATAAAACATTTTCAAGTAATAAATTAATAATTTTAATATAATTCCATCTACATGCACATTCAAGAGGAGTTTCTTCAATTTCATCAATTAAAGAAGGAATTTTTGGATTTAAACCTTTTTTTAAAAAATATTTTACTATTTCTTCTTTTCCTTCTTGAACTGCAATATATAATAAAGTCTTTCCATTTGATTTTAATGGAGTATTAAATATAAAATCATTATTACTTTCATTTTTAATATTTCTTTCTGGATTATATTTATATAATTTATCAATTATTTCTAATGGATTTATATTATTATAAATTATTTGATATGCTATGTCTTCTTTATAATTATTTTTACCTCTTTCTGTATTATTAATTTTATCATTAGTTAAAGCTTTTTTAAATAAGTTTTTTAATTTTTTACTTTCTAAATCATTTTTTTTATTGTTTTTTTCACTTTTTATTAAAATTGTATTATTTTGTAATTTCATTTTATAATCTTTCAACTCATTATAAAGTTGTATTTCATCATTTATTAATTTAATATCATGTGATTTTAATAAGTTTATTGAATTAGAAATACTAGAAATTTTGTTCAAATTTTTTTTATTATCTTTTACTGAATGCTCATCACAATTTGAATCAAAGTTTGTTTCAATACTTTTTATTTTTTTAAATTGATTTTTAGTTTTAGAAATAATTATAGTTTTACAATTTATATCAATATTCTCATGTTTTATATTTGTATTTTTTTGAGATTTATGATTTTTAGAAATAGGTAATAAAGACATTTAAGTTTATTAAAAATAAAAATTATTATATTTGTAATAGATTTAATGAGTTATTGAAAATAATTGTCTTTTTTTTATGATTATATTTTAGAAAATAATTATATTAAAATATTAAAATAAAAATTTAAAAAAAAAAAATAAAAATATTTTTTATATTAAATTAATTTATCAAATTTTAAATGAACAAATATTTTTAAAAATGAAAAAAACGAAAAAAAAAAACAATTATTCAACTTTTTCTTCTTTTCCATCTTTCTTTTTATCATCATCTTTATCATTAGATTTTTTTTGACTTTTTTTTCCTTTAGAACAAATTTTAGAGCAACTTCTCAAAGTAAAAAATCCTAAAATAATAAGAACACCAATAAGAACATATCCATTAATAATTTGCATAATACTAAAAATTCCTTTTAAAAAAAGATATTTAATTCCTCCAAAAAACCCTTTAACATTAGGAGGAGGATTACTTTCAAAACTATTTTCATTTCTAGCCATATTTTCTTGTGCTTTTCTAAGATTTTCTAAAACTTTTTGAAATTCAATAATTTTATTTTTTCTATCATTTTCATCTGGAAAATTTCTAACAAAATCTTTCCCACTTGCTAATTCTTCAAATTCTGTTCCTTTAAAATTCATTGTTCCATCTCTTATCAATTGTACTAAATTCATTAATTGAGATTCAGATATTTTATAATAACAATTTGTAAGTCCTTCAAAAAGTTCTTGTTTATTCGCTAAATTTGGATTTTCCATTTTTGATCTTCCTATTGCCATACATGCTGATGCTTTTGCCATTCTTAACATATCTTCTTCATTTTGACTTTTTATTAATGATAATAATATTGATATTATATAGAAAAATATGATTTTCATTTTTTTTAAATATTTAATATTTTTTTTATTTTTTTTTTGTGATATTTTGTTTTTTTTTGTTTTTATTAAGGAAACATTTATTTATTTTTTTTTTTTTAATTTTTATTTTTTGGTTTTTAATGTTTATTTAAATAAAAATGTCTGGTTTGTGTTGTTGTTGTAAAGATGAGATTAATTATAATTTAGATGATTTAACTATGGCAACACAAATTCTTCCAAAAAAAGAAAATAGAGATACACTTTTAAAAAAAAATGAATTATCACCAACAAATAATTATTTAATAACATTTGGTAGTGTTACATATGGAAAAATAATTGATTTAAATTCACTTCTTAAAAAACCAAATACGAAAATAAATGTAAAAAAAATATGTTTTGGTGATTCACATTCATTATTTTTATTTGAAAAAATAACTGAAAATGATAAAGAATCTGTAATATTTGGTTATGGTTCAAATCAAAATGGTGAATTAGGATTACAATATATTCAAGGAGAAAAAAATGAATATAGTTATTTAGTAGAAATTAATATAGATGATTATATGGATAAACCACCACTTTTTTGGAATCAAAATTATAATTATTCTATTGAAGATATTGGTGTTGGTAATGGTTTTTCTATAATATCAATTAAATATAAAAATAAAGATGACATTACTTTATATCGTTTTCAATTAAAAAAAGAAGATAAATACGATACAATAATAAGAAAAACAGAAACAAGAAAAAAAGCAATTTTCAAAGAAAAATTCAACACAGTAATATTTGGTAATATAATTCAATTTAAATGTTTTGCTGATAGAGTAGTAATATTAACAAATAAGAACCATTTACTAATGAAAGGAACTTTATTTAATATGGATTTAGCAGAAGATTACACAATAATAGCAACTTTTAAAGAAACAGTATTAAATTTACATGCAGGAATAAATAATTGTTTAATCTTAGATAATAATTCAAATTTATTATTAATTGGTCATGGTGAATATGGTGAATTTGGATTAGAAAATACAATTGATTTAACTAAACCAGGACAATATTTAATTAATGATTATTTTAATAAAAATGATTTAGAAATAAATAAAATTTCAACTGGTGCAAGACATTCTTTAGTTTTATGTAATGATGGTAATGTTTATTGTTTTGGTGATAATAGTGATGGACAATGTTGTGGATATGAAAAAATAGTAACTATTCCTTCTAAAGTTAATTTTCAAAATAATAATGAATTTATTGTTGATATTAAAGCAGGATTTAATCATTCTATTGCTAAAACAAAATCTGGAAAAATTTTCGTTTGGGGTGATTCTACTTGGGATAAATTAGGATTTAAAGAAACTAGAATTGATCAATATATTCCTGTTGAAGTTAGTGATATGAAAATTAGGAATGTTTTTAAAATTTTTGCTGGACCTTTACAAACTGCTTTTTTTATTTCTGGTGGTATTTCACTTATTCCTGATGTTAATGAAATTAAAGAAAGTAAATAATTTTTTTTATTTTATTTTAATATTTTTTTTTAATCAATTTTATATAAATTTTGTTTTATAATTAAAAAATTTTGTGTTTAAATTATAAATTATTTTTTTCTAAATTTTTATTATTTTAATAATAATAAAATGTTTTCATTTACTTTTTATTATATTAAGTAAATTTATTATCAATTTATAAATTTAAATTTATATCATTGAAATACTAACATTTACATAAAGTCGAAAAAAAAAAAGTATATACATTAATCTAATAATTTTTCTCTTTTTTTTTTTTCAACTTTAATATTAATATTTTTAGTCTTGGAATATATTTTTAAAAATTGACTAGATACTAATAATAATTGTTTATTCATTTCTTCTAAATTTGATTCTTTTCGAAATAAAATAGTTTTAATAAAACAATTATTATTATAAAAATATTTATTAAGAGATTTCCCAGCTTCAATTTCATTATTATTATCCCCAATACAAATAATATTAGTTAACAAAGAATGATCAAAAGAATAAATAATATAATTAAAAGTTAATAATTTCCATAAATTCGCCTTTACTGGTAATTTTCCATCAAAAATTTCTCTACAACTTATAATTTTAATTTTATTTAATAAAGGTAATATACTTTTATAATATTTTTTACAAGATGCTTCAACCCATCCTTTACTACTATTTGTAACTATAAAAACTTTTCCTCTTTCAATTGACATTGATAAAATTTCTCTAACATAAATTTCTAATAATTTAATATTTTGAATTTCCATTTTTGTTAATTTAATTAAACTTCCATTATATATTCCATTTACTGATAAATATGATGTTGGAAATAATGTATCATCCCAATCAAATAAAAATATTGTATTATAGTTTTTTTTTATATTATTTGATGTTAATATATTTTTACTTAGTAATTTTTCATAATAATTATTCCTTAATTCATTCGAATTTCTATAAAATTTTAAATCAATATTTTCTTCTTCTTGAGATATGTCATTTGTATTTGAAGATGAAAGTGATATTGAATTTGTTATTTCAAAAAAAGATGAAAGAGGATAAAAAAAATTATGTAAATTTTCTTCAATTTTAATTAAATCATATGAATTTATATCATTTAAATAATTCTTATATTTAGGATTGTTTAATATTTCTTCAATAGAAAAATTATTAATGGAAGTTTCATTTTTTTCATTTTTTTTTGGGTGACTGTAAGAATGAAGATATTTTTGATTTGAAAAATTGTGGTGATATTGTTTTTTTGAATTTTCTAAAGGAGTTGAGTTTACACTTTTTGAATCAAAATCAAATGAGCTTTCATTTCCCATTTAAATAATATTTTCAAATCTTAATTCATATGGTTTTATTATTTTTTAAATAATTAATAATATTTATTATAAATCATTATATTTATTTTCTCAATTAATTAATTATTAAAATATTATTTTTTAAATTTTAATTTTTTTATTATTGTATTTTAAAAAAAATATTTTAAAAATTTAACTCTTTTTCAAATTTGTTTTAGTTTCTTTTTTAGTATTTTTTCTTGTATCATTTACTTCTTCTTTAACTTCTTCTTTTTCATTTTCATTTTTTTCATTATTTTCTTCTTCTTCTTCTTCTTTTTCTTCTTCTTCTTCTTCAAAATAATCTTCATCATCAGGAACAATTTTAATTTCTTCTTTTTCTCTTTTTGGTAATTCTTTAATAATATTTTCAATTTTTCTAGAATAATCTTTATTATTTAACATAAAAGTAGCAATAAAAGTAATTGGATCCTGTGGTCTAATCATTTCACACATAGAAATAGCATTATTTAATAAAGGTAAAACTGTCATTTGTAAATAAATATCACTTGGTAATTTATTTAATTCATTTTCAAAATCAAAATCTTTTGTAGTTGGAATAATTGGAATTTCTTTTTCAATATTTTTAATTAATTCAGTTTTTCTATTATTAATACATTCTTCTATTTTTTTAATAAAATATGATGGATCACAAATTGCTTTATAAGGATCAACATTTACAATAAATTTATCATTTATATAATTTAAATCTAATTTTTTTCTTGTATTTACATCAATTGTATCTATTTTTTCTGGATATAAATCTAATTGACTATCAAAAAATATTTGAAGTGTATCTAAATCATATGGATCAATTAAAAATAATTTTCCATGTTTATTATCATGATTTTTATAATATGAATAATCATCTAAAATAACAAAAGATGAATTTTGATGTAATTTATCCATAAAAGATAAATAAATATCTTTATATGATGTTGTTGGAACTATATTTTCATTATTTTTTGTATCTGAATAAAATTCTTCTATATTTTCTCTATGTTCTTCTAATTCTTTATAATCTGGATGCTCTAAAGTTTCAAAAAATACTTTTTCATTTTCTTCATTTTCTCCTCTGTAAACTATTGCAGTAAATTCTTCTGTATCTAAATCAATTTTAAATTTTTCTGTTTCTGAATCAAATTTAACTTTTTCATAACCAAAATCTCCTTTATATCTTGGATGAAGACAATCACAAAAACAATTAAATTCAAATATAAATTCATTTATATCACTTTTATCATGACCAAAAAATCTGAAAATAATGTTAAATTCTTGTTTATTTTTTCTTAAATTTACAATTAATGAAAAAAATGATATTATTATTTTGTGATAAGAACATTTAAAAATTCTTTGAAATTTTTCATTATTTTGTACATCTTCTGATAATTCATCAAATTTAGGAGTTATTACTTCATTTAATTTTTCTGGTATTAAATAAGGATTATATTCTAAATTTAATTCATTTCTAATTTTTTCATCAATTCTTAATTTTTTTTTCATATTTTCAAATAATCTTCTAAATTTAAATCCAGGATTATGATGTTCAGTAATATCACATAATGCTTGTATTCTATTTGATTTTATTTCATTATTAATTTCTTCTAAAGTTTTTTCTGGATTTTCTATTTTTGAAAATTCTTCTTCTGTCATTAATTTATATTTATCATCTAAATAATCACTATATCTTATTAAATCTGGTCCAACTTTACTTTTATCTATTTCTAGATTATCATATCCTAATTTAAATACTTTTTCTCCTTTTTTATTTTCTTCTACTTTACCCCAAATTAATTCAGTAAAAATTTCTCTAATCTAAATTATATTATTTAATATTATTTTACTGTATATTCTGGATTATTATATTTTAAACTATCTCTCATTACTATTGTTTTATCAATGTTAAAATGAAGTATTAATTTTTTAAAATTTCCTTCTGGAAGTAAATTTTTATCATTTTTCATTTTTGATTTTTATAACTTACTTAAATATATTAAAATTAAAAATAAATAAAAAAAATAAATAAAATAATTTTTACCAAAATATAATATATATAATTAAAAAATTAATGACTACTCCTCTTCTCAATGAAAATATAGAATCAAATCTTAAAGAACTTCAAAATGAATATTTAAATTTTTCTAAAAATTTAAGTGAATTAAAAAAATACAATGAAAAAATAGCAATATGTTCAAAAAAAGAATTTATGTCAATTAAAAATGAATTAGATTCCCTTCAAAAAAATATAATTCAAAATATAGGAAAATTAAATAATTTAACAAAGAATTTAAAAAATCAAGATACAACAAATGAAGAATTAAAAAAAAAAATAAAAGACCAAATTAAAATGATAGATACTCGATACCCAGATAAATTAAAAGAATATAAAAATATATTAATTCAAATATATGAAAATTCTAAAAAATTTCCAATGATAAATTCAAGTCCTTCAGAAAGTTTTAGACCAAGTGAAATAAGTCAAAATTCAATTAGTTCATTTGGGGAACATAATTTACAAATTTATGAATATAAAGAAGATAAATTATTTCAAGATAGACAAGAAGAAATTGAAGCTGCAAAAAACGTTTCTTCTAAAATTGTTGAATTAACTGATGCTATTAATACTCAAGTTAAAAATCAAGGTGAAATTATTAATGATATTGAAAATAATGTTATTGATGTTCAAGAAAATACAAAAAAAGCTAATAAAGAAATTAATGAAGTTAATAAAATTACTAAAAAACAAAATAAAAGAATTTTTAGTTTACTTATTTTTATTATTGTTCTTCTTTTAATTATTTTTTATATTCTAAGACAATACATTAAATTAGATTAATAATAGAATTATCATTTGATAGAGTATTATTTAATTTATTTTTGTTATTTAAAAAATTTATTTAAATGTTATAAAAAAAAAAATTGATTTAAAAAATATATAATTTGATAATATATGTATATATTATATTTTTATTAATTTTTTAATTGTATATTTTTTTATTCATCTTCTTCCATATTTTCATCATCATTAATATTATCATCTCCTTCTATTTTAATTATATTTGATGAACCACTATTATTTTCTAAACTAATTTTAACTTTATTATTAGAACTTCCACTTAAATCCTCATCTAACAATATACTTTGACTTTGATTTTCAAAATTATGTGATATAGATTCACTACTTTGTAAATCTTTTCTTAATCTTCTTCTATGAGAATTAGATCCTTCAGAACTATCATAATTACTACTTGATTCATTTCTTTTTCTTTTTTTTTTCAAACTTTTCGAATCATCATCACTATCACTATTAAAATCATCATCATAATCATCTTTATAATTAACTTGTTTTCTCTCTCTCATTTTTTTTTCTCCATTTTGTAAATCATCACTTTTATCATATTGTTCTTCTTTAGAAATTTTAACCCATTCAGGAACTTCATAATCTTGTAATAAACGATAATTTACTTGTTTTAAAGCTTCATTATCTAAATTTAATTTATTTTTAATTTCA
>JAEEGL010682329.1_pt1 | contig 20803 bp, 19 predicted proteins | sample 9134231 | NCBI WGS metagenome assembly JAEEGL01 (sample SAMN16246548, study PRJNA631951) | gut metagenome | biome: gut microbiome; feature: rumen; material: fiber-attached | host: Bos | place: Iran: Karaj | collected 2018-10
ACACGTTGAATAGTGTCGTTTATATGCCCAATAATTCTCATCAATAAATCTTAAAACCTCTTATAATATTAGTTGCAAAAATAGCAAAAAAGTAACACCAAAAACCAAAGATTTAACAAAATAATTTGTAATCAACTAATATACAGTAAAGGTAATTTTACACTTTTAACAATACTCAGATGCCCTCACCCAGCCCCTCCAGCCCCCACCCGCCACCCTCACATGCCTCCCGAAGAGATGGAAACACGAATTGGTTAAATTTTAACAATTATACATATGGTATTTATTCTATTGAATATTAACACAATAAGTAATCCGTCAGTAGCCAAACAGTATCTTGCTAGTAGCATAGCAGTAGCCAAGCAGTAGGTATTTTTTCGCGTTTTTCGACCCGAAAAGTTAAAATTTACACACAAGAGGGGTGTGTGGTTTAACATTGTCTAGCCCGATTGGGGGATGCCTCACGGGGCTTGTTAATAAATAATTCGCGCGTGAGGAATACGGCGACATTTTTTTTGGTACTTTTGCATTTTCAAACGTGGGATGCCCGCCGATGCTGTCGCGTTGTATGCTAACACGATAGACAGGCGCACCCCACCAGCTACTACCGACAATGACCGACCGATTCAAAAACTATGCCACCGACGTGCGCGAACTGGTGCTCGACTTCGAAGAGATGCTTCGTAGTGGCTCACGCCATTACTTCGATGTGGACCAGATGGAGACGATTATCGACTTCTACCTCGAAACGTCCGACATAGAGGGTGTTGACCGCTCGGTGGATTATGCCGAGGTGCTCTTCCCCGACTCGAACGAGATACGCCTGCGGCGCGCCCACCAGCTCTGTGCCCATGAACGCTACGACGAATGCTACGACATACTGCGGCGGCTGGAGCGCCTGGAGCCCGACAACACCGATGTGCTCTACGCCCTGGGGACGCTCTACAGCGTGAGGGAACAGCACCGCAAAGCCATACAATACTACCAGATGGCCTCTGCCGACGGATATGCCCTCTATACGGTGTACGGCAACATCGGCGACGAATACGTCCGCATGGACCGTTGCCGCGAGGCCATCAGCTACTACAAGAAGGCCCTTGAGGACAACCCTTCCGACGAACGCTCCATCTACAACCTCGCGGGATGCTACGAGCAGGAGATGATGGACGCCCAGTGTGTGAGCTATTTCAACGCCTTCGTGGAACGCCATCCCTACAGCAAGTTCGGCTGGCATGTGCTCGGCACCGCCTACCAGAACCAGGAGCTCTACGAGAAAGCCATCGAGAGTTTCGACTATGCGCTGACCATCGACAACACGCTCTACGACTGCTATCTCGACAAGGCCGATTGCTACCGTGCCCTGGGCGACTACGGTGCCGCCACCGCCACGCTGCGTGAGGCGCTGCCCCATGTGGACGACAAAAGCGGCGTGAACCACCAGATTGCCACCCTCTTCATGGAGCAACGCAACTTCGTCACGGCGGCCATCTACCTGCGCGAAGCCCTGAAGGACGACCCTTCGATGGGAGACCTGTGGACGGCGCTGGCTATCTGCTACTCCGAGATGGGCGAGTTTGAACCGGCGGAATCCACCATACAACATGCGCTGGACATCAACTCGAACGAGCCCGCCTACCTGGTGGAGGCCGCCCGCATCTACGCCCGCTTCGGCCACAGCGACGAGGCCGAACAGATGTTTGAACAGGCCGTGCGCCTGGTGGACGACAACGACGACTATTGGACCGACTACGCCGATTTCCTGATGAACATGAAACGCTACGACGACGCCATCGATGTGCTGAACAGAGGCCTCAAGAACGCCGCCGAACCTTTCTACTTCAACGAACGCCTGGCGGTGTGCTACTTCATGACCGGACAACGCAACTATCTCTTCAACGCCATCCGTTCCTGCATGAGCGAGAGCAAGGAGCTGACCCTCGGAATTCTCGACGCCTGCCCTGCCATGCACGACGACATCGACGTGATGAACCTCCTCAGCAGCAATTGACCCCAAGACAACAATGATGTATAACCCTTTCCCAACAACGACCAACCCCGTGAAAAGACCTCTCCTGATCCTCCTTATGCTATTGCCGCTACTGGCAACGCCGACCATCAGCCGCGCATCGACCGACGACGCTCCCATCGCCGAACAGGTGATGGGGACGGACACGAGCTCTACGGGCTTTGTGGCCAAAGCGCTGCGCTGGTACGACGCTCACATGAACTATGGGGCGGTGGGTGCGCTGATGACTGTGGAGAGCTCGTTTGTGCCTTTCCCCAGCGAGGTGGTCATCCCGCCGGCCGTCTATGTGGCCTGCAATCCGCAGAGCGCCTCGGGCATGAAGATATGGATTATCGTGCTCATCGGCACATTGGGTGCCCTGCTGGGAGGATATATCAACTACTTCCTCGCCCGCTGGCTGGGACGCCCCATCATCTACGCTTTTGCCGACAGCAAGCTGGGACACATGCTGCTGCTGAGCGGTGCCAAGGTGGAACGCGCAGAGGAATACTTCAACCGTCACGGGAACATCTCGACACTCATCGGCCGCATGGTGCCGGTGGTGCGCCAGCTCATCTCCATCCCCGCAGGATTGTCGAAGATGAATATCGGCAGCTTCACACTCTTCACCTGCCTCGGCGCCCTGCTGTGGAACTGCATCCTTGCCCTGCTGGGCTATCTGGCTTACCAGGCCGCCGACCCATCGGTAATAGAACACTACAGCCACTTAATCTCCATCATCCTGGTGGCCGTGCTTGTGGCCGCCATAGCCCTGCTGGTGGTGCGCCAGATGCTGCGACGCAAAAAGAAAACACAACCCCAGCAAACGGGAGAACCGGAAAAATAAACGAACATGCGCTTCAACACCAAACTCTTCAACCGCGACGACCGACCACTACCCAGGAAAGGATGCAGCATTGCTTTCTACATCCTGCTGTTGCTCATCGTGGTGTTCTGCACGGTGATGTATGTGCGCTACCAAAACCAATCTGCCGGCGAGCCAGCCATCCCTGCCGACACCATTCCAACAACGACCTCCGCATCATGAACATAAGAAGCCAATTCCCCATCCTCAACACCCAGGTTTACGGCCACCCGCTCGTCTACCTCGACAACGCGGCGACAACGCAGAAACCGCAACGCGTCATCGATACGTTGCAGCACTACTATCTCGGGCTCAACAGCAATATCCACCGCGGAGCACACTATCTGGCGGCACAAGCCACCGACCTATACGAACAGACACGCCGCAAGGTACAGCAATTCATCAACGCCCGACATTCCCACGAGATCGTATTCACCCGTGGCACCACCGAGAGCATCAATCTGGTGGCATCATCCTTCGGCCAGCGCTACCTGCGCGAGGGCGACGAGATTATCGTGTCGGGAATGGAGCACCACTCCAATATCGTCCCCTGGCAACTGGCCGCTGAACGGGCAGGGGCACATCTGCGCGTGATTCCTTTTAGCGACGAGGGGGTGCTTGATATGGACACCTACCGCACGCTCTTCACCACAAAGACACGCCTTGTGGCTGTGAACCACGTGAGCAACACCCTCGGCACCGTGAACCCCATCGACGAGATTACCGCCATAGCACACGAACACAATGTGCCTGTGCTGATAGACGGCGCCCAGAGCGTGAGCCACATTCCCGTCGACGTGCAACGCACAGGATGCGACTTCTACTGCTTCTCCGGTCACAAGATGTACGGTCCCATGGGTGTGGGAGTGCTCTACGGCCGCGAAGAGATACTCAACAAGCTGCCTCCTTACCAAGGCGGTGGCGAGATGATCAAGGATGTGACCTTCGAGAAAACCACATACAACGAGCTGCCCTTCAAGTTTGAAGCCGGCACTCCCGCGGTAGGTGATGTGCTGGGATTGGGTAGCGCCATCGACTTTATGCTGGAGGTCGGAATTGACACCATCGCCTCCATAGAGGACGACCTGCTGCACTACGCCACCGAGCAGATGAGACAGATTGAGGGGATACGCTTTATCGGCACGGCGCCCCGCAAGACGGCCGTCATTTCCTTCCTGCTGGGCACCGCCCACCCCTACGATGTGGGGACGCTGCTCGACAAACTGGGTGTGGCTGTGCGCACCGGACACCATTGCACCCAGCCCATCATGGACCGTTACGGCATACCGGGCACCGTCAGGGCCTCGTTTGCCGTATACAATACCCACGAGGAGGTCGATATGCTTGTGTCCGCCCTTCACCGCATCGCGCCGATGCTGGCATAACAACATCACAAACAAACACCTACGCATTGCCCGCCACCAAAACACATCACACCAACACACCAACGCCACACTATGCTTCTATCCATACATATTGAAAACTACGCGCTCATCCGGCAAACGGACATCGAACTCGCCGAGGGTATGACAGCCATCACAGGCGAGACGGGTGCCGGCAAATCCATTCTGTTGGGCGCCCTGGGGCTGCTGTTGGGACAGAGGGCCGATTGCGGCGTGCTTTACGACAAAGAGCGCAAATGCGTGGTGGAGGCCTCATTTAGCATTGAAGGTCTCAATCTGGAGCGTTTCTTTGCCAGCAACGACCTGGATTACGAGCCCTCGCTCATCATTCGCCGCGAGATATTGCCCTCGGCCAAGTCGCGCGCCTTTGTCAACGACACTCCCGTATCGCTGACAGTACTCAAAGAACTGGGGGCGCGCCTGATAGACATCCACTCGCAGCATGAGACCCTCACGTTGGCCGAATCGGACTTTCAAATAGGGCTGCTGGATTCCTTCAACGGCGGTCGCGACGTGCGCCGCAAGTACGACAGCGCCTTCGCCACCTATCAACAACACAAGCAACACCTGGAACAACTCACGGCAGCCGATGCCCAGAACCGCAAGGAACACGACTATATGCAGTTCCTCTTCGACGAGCTGCAGCAGATGAACCTGCGCGACGGCGAACAAGAGGAACTGGAGCAGGAATCGCAGCTGCTGGCACACGCCGAAGGTATCAAACAAGCCGTTGTCACCGCTTTGGGCTTGTGCAACGGCAACGGTGGCGAGGAAGAGGACTGCGCGGTGACCCGCCTCAACGCCTCCAAGACGCAACTGGCACACATCGCCTCCTTCCACCCCGACGCCGAAGCGCTGTACCAACGCTTTGAATCGAACCTCATCGATCTGCAGGACATCCTGTCGGAGATGGAAGCGTTCAACGACCATGTGCAGTTCTCGCCCGAACGTCAGCAGACAGTGGACGAACGGCTGGATGCCATATATCGGCTTGAGAAGAAGCACAACGTTGACTCCATAGCACAGCTGCTGCAGATACGCGACGACCTCGACGGACGTCTGCAGGCGATTGCCGGCATGGACGAGGAGATACGCCACGCCATGGAGGCGGTGGACAAGGCCTTTGGCGAGGTGCAGCGGATAGGCGCCCGCCTGTCGGAGATACGCCTCAAATCGGCACACCAAATCGAGCAACAAGTGTTGCCCGGATTGGCGGCACTGGGCATGAAGGAGGCACGGCTCAAAGTGCAGGTAGAGCCCACGGCTGACTACCGCGCCAACGGTGCCGACAGGGTGCAGTTCCTGTTCAACGCCAACCGTGGAGGAGAGCTACGCGAGATGGGCAAGGTGATTAGCGGCGGAGAGCTGTCACGACTGATGCTGGTGCTGAAATCGCTCACCATCAAGGAGGCCCTGCTGCCCACCATCATCTTCGACGAAATAGACACTGGCATCTCGGGTGAGGTGTCGGCCAAGATGGCTCATATCATCAGCCAGATGGCACAGGGCATGCAGGTGGTGGCCATCACACACCTGCCCCAGATGGCTGCAGCGGCGCGACGCCAGTTCAAGGTGTACAAGGAGGTGGAAGACAACGCCACCGTGAGCCGCATCCGCGAACTGCAACCCGACGAGCGTGTGCATGAGATAGCCGTCATGCTCTCTGCCGACCCACCCACGGAGGCGGCTCTGCTCACCGCCCGCGAGCAATTGGGGGCCATGGGAGGAATGAAATAAGAAAGAGAACGAAGAACAGTAATCAGCGTATGAACATCTACCTCATAGGATATATGTACAGCGGCAAGACCACCATTGGCCGGCAACTGGCGCAACGGTTGGGGATGGACTTTACCGACCTCGACCAACTCTTTGAGGAGCACTACCATATCACGCTGCCCATCTTCTTCAAGAAATACGGCGAAAAGCCCTTCCGCACCCTGGAGCGGCAATTGCTGCACTCGACGGAAAACCTGAGACACACCGTCATCTCCACCGGCGGCGGCACCCCCTGCTACTTCGACAATATGGATTTCATACGCGCCAACGGTACGTCGGTCTACCTGCGGATGCCCTACGATGCCATCTGTGCCCGCATGACGGTGTCGAAAAAGCAGCGTCCCGTCTTCAACGGTCTCAGCGACGAGAAGCGCCGCAACATGGTGAGGGAACAGCTGGAACAACGCCAACAATACTACACGCAGGCCGACATCACCTTCGATGCCTTCAATCCCGACCTCGACGCACTCGAGAGCTGTTGCCGCCAAGCGCTGTCGTCCACGCCGCAAACACCGCCGACTGGCAACGCTACGGTGGTAGACAAACAATAATAGCCACAACAGGAAACAATAATACAGCCGACACTCCGTTTTCCTTACGGTTCCGACCCTCAAAACATCACCCTAATGAATACACGCCGATATATTTCCCTTATTGCTGTCACGCTGATTACAGGACTGCTGGCCGTCTCATGCACCACGGACTACAGCTGTGCCAAATCCTTCCTGAACAAGCACAAGCGCAGCAGCGCATCGGCCACCGAGAAGATATACGTCTGCCTCCCCAAAGAGGTGGTACACACCAATACCTCGCTCAACGAGGTGACCAATTTCCCTTACCTCACCGAACGGCAGCAGGACTCGGTCATCGCGTCGCTCACTGCGCTGCTCGACAAGATTGACGACTCGGTGTTTCTTTCCCAGTTCAGCTCTGCCCTGCTCTACACCATAAGCCGCACCAACGTGCCCATCGTGCTGGTGGACGACGAGACGCGGCTGCCCAAAGCGTCGGAACAGGTGTACACACTCAACATCCCTCAGCTGGAGGCCGAGGAGTTCCTGCAGAAACGGCGCAGCGACTTCTCCACCCGCAACGGTGTGTACTACGCCTACGACTACGACCTGCGCCACTTCTCGGCCAATGCATGGTTTGAATTCGGGGGCGACAGCAGCATGTATTTCAAGAACCTGGAGATAGCGGAGACGTTCAAGGGCTCGGTCAAGAAACTGTCGCAACAGGAGAAGAAGGCCACCATCGACGGCCATTTCAACCGCATTGGACTGAACAACGTGTACCAGACGGCTCGCGACCTCGGCACGCTGTGCGGCACGCTGTATGTGGAACGGGTGCTGACGCAATACATTCGTTCCCGGCGGGGCTCCAACAGCGAGTACTTCTACTACCTGCCCAAGACCAACGACATCGGCCAGGAGGTGCCCTACAAGGAGGGCATGGCCGAGGGCTTTGATAAACTGTCCCAATAAATACACAACATTCACCCGACACATCACCGATTTCCTATGCGTACACGTTGTCTTTCGCTGGTTTGCCTGTTCCTGCTGACGGTCGTCTGCCCGTGGCGGGGAAGCGCCCAGGACCGTGTGGTGACCTTTGCCACCATCCTCGACGGCGACACCATCCCGCTGGTCAAGCTGAAGGAAATCAACATCACCGCGTCGGCGTCGCTGCTCAGCCCGTCGGAGATACGCAAGAACCAGAAGCTGATACGCAACGTCAAGAAGATGCTTCCCTATGCCAAACTGGCCCGCACGGAGCTCGACAAGCTGGAACGCGAGGCGGCCCAGCTGCCACCGGCCAAACGCCGCAAGCTCATCAAAGCCACCGAGAAGGAGATGCTGGACAAGTATACGGAAGACTTGAAGAAGTTCACTTTCTCGCAGGGTCTGGTGCTGCTCAAGCTGGTGGACCGCGAGACGTCGCGTACCTCCTACACCATCGTCAACGAGCTGCGGGGCAAGCTGCGCGCCACGTTCTACCAGACTTTCGCACGCCTCTTCGGCTACAACCTGAAGGAGGAATACGACCCGGCCCACAACAAGCAGGACAACCTGATTGAACGTATCTGCCTGATGGTGGAGTCCGGCAAACTGTAAGACCCATGCATGCTTTCTGCCACATACCTGCCGCGCCGCTGCGCTCTGAGCCGTCCGACCGTTCGGAGATGGTGAGCCAACTGCTGTTCGGCGAGACGGCGGAGGTGTTGGAACGCGGCGAGAAATGGTCGCGCATCCGCTGCACCTACGACGGCTACGAGGGGTGGGTGGACAACAAGCAGTGCCGCCCGCTGACGGAGGCGGAGCTGGCCGTGGTGGAGGGCTGGCCGACAGTGGTGGGCGAGCCGACGGCGGCCATTGCGGTGACGACGCGGCTGTTCTGCGGCGGCTCGCTGACGGAGATGGCTCCCATGACGGTGCCTATGGGCAGCCGTCTGCCGGAGGAGCACCGCTGCGAGGTGGCGGGGATGGCCATCGAGCACCACCTGCCGGTGCCGGTGAGGCAACCCATTGTGAGTTTCAGCCATGCCTTCAAGCTGCTCAACGCCCCTTACCTCTGGGGTGGACGGACGCTGCTGGGGATGGACTGCTCGGGGTTCACGCAGACGGTGTTCAAGGTGCTCGGCGTGCGACTGCTGCGCGACGCTTCGCAGCAGGCCACACAGGGTGAGGCGGTGGACGGGCTGGCGGCGACGGAGGTGGGCGACCTGCTCTTCTTCGGGCCGGAAGAGGGACGCGTGACGCACGTGGCCGTCAAATTCGGGAAGGACACCGTCATCCACGCCTCGGGGCGGGTGCGCATCGACCGCATCGACGAGCAGGGCATCTTCAACGCCGAGGAGCAGCGCTACACGCACCGGCTGCTGTCGATACGCCGCGTGATGTAATCCGGAGCCCCCGTCGCAGGGCGTTGCAGCGCACGAAAACACCCAGATTTTCAGTAGTTCACATCGGGAGGAGCCCCTCTTTCCCTGCCACACCTGTGAAGGTAGTGTTGTAACCTCCACCAGGTTACGCTGTAACCTCCACCAGGTTATATTGTAACCTCCACCAGGTTACATTGTCGCGTCCTCCACGTGACATTGTCGCGTCCTCCACGTGACATTGTCGCGTCCTCCACGTGACATTGTCACGTCCTCCACGTGACGTTGTCGAGGTCTCGGGTCGACGTTGTCGAGGTCTCGGGTCGACATTGTCGAGGTCTCGGGTCGACATTGTCGAGGTCTCGGGTCGACAATGACGTTGCAGGGCCCCGCCGGCGGATGCCGGCGGGGCCCAACTCAGCGACAAAGGCACAGAATACACGGATGTTCGCATTTTTTTGCCCCCGACAAGCCGACGGTTGCCTTATTTAATGTATCTTTGCAACCAGTTACGCCCCACCCCGCGACATCGGGCAGAGGCCATAACCACTTATCAATCACACACAATGGCGACAACCACCAGCATCACGGAGCGACAGCTGCTGTCCGACTTGGCCGCAGGCCGATACAGCCCCGTCTACCTCCTCACCGGCGAGGAGAACTATTATATCGACAAAATCTCCAACTATTTCGAAGAGCACACCGTGGCCACCGAAAACCGCGACTTCGACCAAACGGTCGTCTACGGACGCGACACCAACATGAAAGCCGTCGTCGACACCGCCAAGCGCTACCCCATGCTCTCGCCCCGCCAGCTCGTGCTCGTCAAAGAGGCCCAGGACATCCCCATCCGCGAATGGGAAGCCCTCGTCGCCTACCTCGACAACCCCCAGCCCACCACCGTGCTCGTCCTCTGCTACCGCCACAAAGACATGGACAAACGCACCAGCGTCTACAAGGCCCTCGGCAAGAAAGGCGTCGTCTTCGAAGGCCGCCACCCGCGCGACTACGAGATGCCCGCCTGGATAGCCACCTACGTCAAAGACCACGGCTACGCCATCACCGAACGCGCCGCCACCATCATCGCCGAAAACATCGGCAACGACCTCGGCAACGTCAGCAACGAAGTGGACAAGCTCTTCGTCGCCCTCCCCGCAGGAACCACCATCAACGACGAAATCGTCGAACGCAACATCGGCATCAGCAAAGACTACAACATCTTCGAACTCCAGAAAGCCATCGCCCAGCGCAACGTCGTCCTCTGCACCCGCATCGTCAACTACTGCGCCGCCAACCCCAAGGAACTGCCCATCCAGATGGTCGTCGCCACACTCTACTCCTACTTCACCAAAGCCATGGCCTACATCCAGCTCACCGACAAGAAAGACGCCGCCAAGGCCATCGGCGTGTCGCCCTACGCCCTCAAAGACTACGACATCGTGGCCCGCAACTACAACCTCAACAAACTCGCCTCCTGCATCGGCTACCTCCGCGACACCGACCTCAGAAGCAAAGGCGTGCGCAACGCCGGCACCGTGACCGACAGCGAACTGCTGAAAGAGCTCCTCTTCAAAATCATCCACTAACTGGCACCGCACCACCACCCCATGACCCAGATTGCCCGCACCATACTCCTGCTCCTGCTGACCGCCGCCTCCCTGGCCGCCACAGCACAGAACACCGTCAAAGGCGTGCTCTACGACGACGCCACCGGCGAGGCCATACCCTTCGCCAACGTGGTGCTCGACGGCACCTCCCACGGCGCCGCCACCGACCTCAACGGATTCTTCATCATCTCCAAAGTACCCAACGGCACCTACCTGCTCCGCATACGCTACGTCGGCTATCAGGAACACACCGAACAAATCACCCTCGCCAAAGGACAGTCGCTGCGACTCAACATCAAGCTCAAACCCACCGCCGCCATGCTCAACGACGTGGTGATAACAGGCAACCGCGCCGAGGAACGCCGCATGGAGACACAGGTGTCCGTCGAGAAAATCACCGCCTCGCAGATACAGCAGATGCCCTCCATCGGCGGACAAGCCGACCTGGCACAGTACCTGCAGGTGCTGCCCGGCGTCAACTCCACCGGCGACCAGGGCGGACAGCTCTACATCCGCGGCGGCTCCATGATACAGAACCTCACGCTGCTCGACGGCATGATTGTCTACAACCCCTTCCATTCCATAGGACTCTACTCCATCTTCGAGACCGATGTCATCCTCAACGCCGACGTCTATACCGGCGGCTTCGGCGCCGAATACGGCGGACGCCTCTCCTCGGTCATGGACATCACCACCCGCGACGGCAACAAGAAACGCCACACCGGCAAGCTAACCCTCAACACTTTCGGCGCAGGACTGATAGCCGAAGGACCGCTGAAAAGGGAGACGGACGACAACCCGACAACCGTCACCTACCTGCTGACGGCCAAGAACTCCTACCTCTCCAAGACCTCCACGGCGGTGTATCCCTATATCGACGGAGGACTGCCGTTCGACTTCCTGGACCTGTACGGCAAGCTGTCGTTCAACACCGGTACGGGAAGCAAACTCAACCTGTTCGGCTTCCGTTTCGACGACCAGGTGTTGGGCTACAAGGCCATCGCCGACTACCACTGGCGCAACTACGGCGTGGGAGGCAACTTCGTGCTCGTGACGGGCACCTCGTCCATCCTCGACGGTGCCGTGGCCTATTCCGACTATCTGGTGCGGCTGGACGACAATAGCCAGAAGGACAACTACAGCGGCATCAGCAGCTTCAACGCCACCATCAACGTGACCAACTTCTTCGGCAAGAACAAGCTGAAAGGCGGCATCAGCATGGAGGGCTACACCACGGAATACCACTACACGAACGCCTACGGCATCACGCAGGAACAGGACGAACACACAACCAATGTCTCGGCCTACGCATCCTACCACATCAAGTCGGGCGACTGGATTGTCGACCCGGGCGTACGGCTGGTGTACTACGTATCGCTCAGCGAGCCGCCGAGCGTGGAGCCGCGTCTGGCAGCCAAGTGGAACGCCTCCGACCGGCTACGCGTCAAGCTGGCCGGCGGACTGTACAGCCAGATTATCCTCGATGCCCGCTCGGACAACGACATCGTCAACCTGTTCAGCGGCTTCCTCACCGGTTCGGGACAGCTGAACAAGCCCCGCACCTTCCTCGGCGACACGATGAACTGCGTGCAACGCGCCCAGCACCTGGTGGCCGGCATGGAATACGATATCACGGAGCACCTGAGCGCCAACGTGGAGGGCTACCTGAAGAATTTCAGCCAGCTGCTCAACATGAACCACCACCAGATGTACGACCAGTCGGATCCTGCCTACCAGCCAGGCGCCATCTACGAGAAGCCACAGTACTATATGACCGATTTCATCTTCGAGAAGGGCTACGCCACGGGCGTGGACGTGTCGCTGTGCTATGACGTGGAGCGACTCTATGTATGGGGCACCTACTCGCTCGGCTACGTGAGGCGCACGGGTCCCGTGGAGACCTACACGCCCCACTACGACCGCCGCCACACGGTGAACCTGCTGGCCACCTACTCGCTGGGCGACCAGAAGCAATGGGAACTGAGCGGACGCTGGAGCTTCGGCAGCGGTTTCCCCTACACGCAGACGCTGGGCATATACGAGAATGTCACCTTCAGCGACGGCATCGGCAGCGACTACTGGAACACCAACGGCACTTTCGGCTCCCACTACGGCGAACTCTACGGCGGCCGGATGCCCAACTACCACCGCATGGACCTGGGCATGAAGCGCCGCTTCTCCATCGGACGCCGCAGCATCCTGGACCTCAACGTGAGCGTGACCAATGTCTACAACCGCAACAACATCTTCTATTTCGACCGCATATCGTTCGAACGGGTCGACCAGCTGCCCATCATGCTGAGCGCCGGCATCAACCTTACTTTCTGACAATACCCATTATCATTTACGATAATACCCATTATTGTCGACAATAATACCCATTACCGTCGACAATAATACCCATTATCATTCGCGATAATACCCATTACCGTTGGGAACGGTGCACCGTTCTCCTCGGAGGAGATGGAAAAAGATTGGAAAGATGACGGCAGAAAACTACCGGATGTCGGCCCAATTGATGGGCGACAGCCCCTGCTGCTGCAACAAGGCGTTGCATTGCGAGAAATGGCGGCAGCCGAAGAACCCCCTGTAGGCCGACAGCGGCGAGGGATGCGCAGCCGTAAGCACATGATGCCTCGACGTGTCGATAAGCCGGCTTTTGGCAATGGCATAGCTGCCCCACAGCAGGAACACAATGCCGTTGCGACGCTCGGACAGCGCACTGATGGCAGCGTCTGTGAACGTCTCCCAGCCATGCCGCTGATGCGACCCCGCCTGATGCGCCCTCACCGTCAACGTAGCGTTGAGCAGCAGCACCCCTTGCTCCGCCCATCCGCTCAGGTCGCCATGGCGCGTGGTCAGCTCAAGCCCCAGGTCGCTATTGATTTCCTTGATAATGTTGACAAGCGACGGAGGCACCGCCACGCCGTCGGGCACCGAGAAGCACAGCCCCTGCGCCTGCCCTGGCTCATGGTAGGGGTCCTGGCCGAGGATGACCGCCTTGACGCTGGAGAAAGGCGTACGGTCGAAAGCCGCAAAGATATCCCCACCCTTCGGATAGCAGGTGTACTGCTGGCGCTCCGCCACCAGAAAATCCTTCAACTGGGAGAAATAAGGCGCTTCAAACTGGGGTTTCAGCACCTCGTACCACGAAGCATCAATCTTGACCGTACCCATCGCAACAGAACTTATACAATAAACGGATTGCCCAACTGCTCCTCCCTGATGGTGCTGCATTCGCCATGCCCAGGGAGCACATCGTAATCGCCGTCAAGCGTCATCACCCGCGACTTCAGCTTCTCCATCAGCAGATTGTAGTCGCCGCCCGGCAGGTCTGTCCGACCAATGCTGCCGCGGAAGAGAGCATCGCCCGTCAGCACCACATGCTCGTCGGGCAGCACATAGCACATGCTTCCTGGACAGTGGCCCGGCACAAAGCGACATTCAATCCTCCCCTTGCCGAGGGGAAGCACATCGTCGTCCTGAATGGCCCTGACCTCAAGGTCGCTCATCTCCCGCACGTCGAAACCCATCACCGAACCATACGCCTCGCACTGCCGCAGCAGCTTGGTACCGTCGGGATGCATCGTGACAGGCAGCCCATAGCGTACACACGCCTGCCGCAGTCCGGCGACGTGGTCCACATGTGCATGAGTGAGAAGGATATATGAAGGCGTGAGATGCTGTTCCTCGATGTACTGCGTAACCTGCGCATCCTCGTACGATGCCTCTGCCGCCGGGTCGACTATAGCGCACTCACGCGTCGCCTCATCCCAGAGCACATAACAATTGGTCTGGAAATGGTTAAAGGTAAACTCCTTGACTTGAATCATAAGAATAACAGGGTATAGCGTAATCCAAAAAGACATGAGCAAGGGGGCGGAACCCTCGGTCAACTATCACTTCTTGGCAATCCAGCCCTCCACCGCCTCCTTCTGCACAGGGGCAATATCGAGTTTCATCTTCTTGCGGAGACCTCCCAAGTCGTTGAATAGCTTATTGGGATTGGCCTCTTCCAGCTGGGCGATGGTATTGATGCCGGCCTTGCGCAACACGGGAATCCACTCTTCTGCCACGCCGTGCGCCTTGAAATCCTCGTCGGTCGAGACCGTGGGCTTCTTCTCGGGACGCATCTGGGGGAAGAAGAGTACATCCTGTATGCTTTCCTGCCCTGTCATCATCATGACCAGTCGGTCGATACCGATGCCCATGCCCGACGTGGGCGGCATACCATACTCCAAAGCACGGACAAAGTCCATATCGATGAACATGGCCTCGTCGTCGCCCCTCTCACTCAGCCGCAGCTGCTCCTGGAAGCGGCTCAGTTGGTCGATGGGGTCGTTCAGCTCACTATATGCATTGGCCAGTTCTTTGCCGTTGACAAACAGCTCAAAACGCTCGGTCAGCTCGGGGTTGTCGCGATGACGTTTGCAGAGCGGCGACATCTCGATAGGGTAGTCGGTGACAAAGGTGGGCTGGATAAGCAACGGCTCACACTTCTCGCCGAAGATGGCATCAATCAGCTTGCCCTTGCCCATGGTATCGTCCACCTCCACATTCAAGGCCTTGCACGTCTCACGCAGCTGCTGCTCGTCCATATTGGCCACCTCGTAACCCGTCTGCTCCTTGATGAGTTCGCACATAGGAGCCCGACGGAATGGAGCACCGAAATCAATCTCGTTGCCCCACACTTTGACACGTGTTGTGCCATGCAGCGTCATAGCGATACGTCCCAGCATCTGCTCCACAAAGGTCATCATCCAGTTGTAGTCCTTATAGGCCACGTATATCTCCATACAGGTGAATTCAGGGTTGTGGGTACGGTCCATGCCCTCGTTGCGGAAGTTGCGGCTGAACTCGTACACACCTGCATAGCCACCAACAATGAGGCGCTTCAGATAGAGCTCGTCAGCGATACGCAGATACAGGTCTATGTCCAGAGTGTTGTGATGCGTGATAAACGGACGGGCGGCAGCACCTCCGGGGATAACTTGCAGCACCGGGGTCTCCACCTCGAGATAGCCCTGTTCGTTGAAGAACTCGCGCATCGTGTTGATAATCTTTGCCCGCTGGACAAAAGTCTCACGCACTTGCGGATTGACGATAAGGTCGACATAACGCATGCGGTAGCGCTGCTCCGCGTCGGTAAAAGCATCGTACACCACGCCATCCTTCTCCTTGACGATGGGCAGCGGACGGAGCGACTTGCTCAGCACCGTCAGTTCCTTCACATGGATAGAAGTCTCGCCCATCTGTGTGACAAACACATAGCCCTTCACGCCGATGATATCGCCAATGTCGAGCAGACGCTTGAAGACTGTATTGTACATCGTCTTGTCCTCACCCGGGCATATCTCATCACGCTTCACATACAACTGTATACGGCCATAGGGGTCCTGCAATTCCACAAACGATGCGGCACCCATGATGCGACGGCTCATGATACGGCCGGCAATGCTGACATTCTGGAACGGCAGGGCGGCACCTTCGGGAGCGTCCTTGGGAAACTGCTCCAATATCTCGTTCGACCGGGCGTTGACCTCATACAGATTGGCCGGATAGGGGTTGATGCCCAACTTCTTCAATTCCTCAAGAGAATTTCTACGGATTTGTTCTTGCTCGCTTAACTCTGACATATATTATATATTTTAGTATTCAATAATTTATTGTGCCCGCGCCCTCACCACAGGCACGGCGGAGATGCTGCAAAGTTACAAAAAAGTTGGCAAACACACCCAAGAATACACCCAATGCGGCCTGGAATATCACCTATGGATTTTCACCTGCGCGACCTTGTGTGTTCCGCTGGCGAGGGTCGACAATGTCCACTTCCGTCAACAGATAAAACTACCACCGCATTATCAGCCGTTTATGCAATCCACGAAACCTCACCGGATGCCACCCTCGCTATAGGTGCCCACAAAACCGTGCTTTTGTTGCCTATAAAACTGCGCTTTTGTTGGGCATAAAACCAAGGGCCTTGCCCCCCCCTTTACGAAGCATCTAACTCCATACTGCTAACACTTGGCGACGGGCTTTATAGAAAAATAACATACCATGTCACATTTCGGGTGCGTTTGTCGTTTAATAGTTGAATCGATTCAAAGAAACAAATTGTATAACTCAAATAACACTAATTTCATGAATACAATGTCAATTTTACTTGCTGCAAATTCATGGGACTTCCCAGAAGCTATTGATGAATTTACAGGTTTTGTATCCGCAATACTGCTAATGGGCTTGCCCATAGTGATAGCGATACTCGTCTACCGACGCAAGGTGAATGAAACCAACAAGAGAACACAGGTGCTTATGACCGCCCTGGAAAAGAATTCGGGAGTAATACCAGAAGAACTTATGAAAAATCTCAGCAATCTACAAAAGAGTATCAAAGAAAAGCTGCTAGGAAAATTGCTGTGGGGCATACTCTTCAGTTTGGCAGGACTGGGACTCGTCATCGCAGTAATCGTCGAATATCGTACAGAAGTTGATTGTGAGTTCGATGCTGATTTCTTGGCCATAGGATTAATCTTGATAGCTGTGGGGGTGGCGTTTCTGGTTTACTATTTTGTCGGTTGCCGTGCGTTGCAGAAGGAGATTGAGGCCGAGGAAAAAGAAAAAAGTGTTTGAATTTTGATGATTACTAAGGGACGATGACAAGGGAGAGATTCATCGAGCTGGTGACAGCCGAGCAGGAGCCATTGCGACGGTTCCTGCTTGCCCTGTGTGGAGGCGACCGTGCCACTGCCGAGGATATCGCACAAGATGCACTCATCAAGGCATACCTTGCTTCAGGTGAGTATGTGGAACGTTGTAAGTTCCGCACATGGCTCTTCAAAATTGCCTATCGGACATTCCTTGACTACACCAAACGGCCGCATCACCTGATTGAACCGCTTGACGAAAATACAGCAAATAATATGGTCCGATCTGATAACATGTTGGTCACTCCTACCGACACAGCATTCCGTTACGAATCACTATATTATGCAATCAAACAGCTACCTGAACAGTCGCGTGCCGCCATACTTCTCTACCACATCGAGGGATATTCCATCGGCGACATCGCCACTATCACACATTGCAACCCCATAGCCGTGCGCCAAAGGTTGTCACGTGGATTAAAACGCCTAAAAACAATCCTAAGAAGATGAAAAGGAACGAAACGCTCAAAGCAATGCTCTCCGAATTCCGACCAGACCTCGGTAATGGCAATGAATATATCTGCAATCTGCAACAGCGGCTGGAAACCATCGAAACGGTCAAACGGATGTATGAGGAAGAACGTAGACGAATGCGCAACAGGTTGGTCGTAGCTTTCGTCTCCGGAGGAATCGTGGGAATGGCAATGTCCATCTACCTCTTGGTACATCCATTCACGCTGATAACACCATTTCAGCATTCCTCGATCAAAAATCCACAGGATATCCTTCTCCTTTCCGATTGGATTGCTGCAAATGTCAATAGCATACTCACCATTCTGTCCATACCAGTGTTCAGTGTCTTGGCTGCCACTCTCTGCACATTGATTTACCAGATATTAAAGAAAGACTACTCTTCAATAACAGTATTCCACTGGCAATAAATGATGATATCCATAAAGGCAAGCGAGCCGCCCTGCAGGGCGGCTCGCTTAGCATTTGAGTATTCCTTACAGGACTATTTGTACTCTGCTATGATACCGGGAACCTGGTCGGGGGTGAGACGGCCGTAGACCTTGCCGCCAATCATGGCGACGGGAGCCAGACCGCAGGCACCGACGCAACGGAGCGTGTTCAGAGAGAACTTGCCGTCGGGAGTGCATTTGCCGACCGGGATGTTCAGCTCGCGGCTGAATGCGTCGAGAACCTTCTCGGCACCACGCACGTAGCAAGCGGTACCCAGGCAGATGTCGATGGGATGCTCGCCCTTGGGCTCCATGGTGAAGAAGCTGTAGAAGGAGACGATACCATAGACCTTGGCCACTGGCATGTTCAGCTCATGAGCAATGACTTCCTGTACTTCAGCGGGGAGATAGCCAAACTTGCCCTGCACCTGGTGCAAAACATTGATGACCTCGCCCTGTTTGTTACCAAAGCTCTTGCAGATCTCTTTGATAACATTAATTTTATCTTCAGATATTTTAATGTTTGCCATTGTTGTTTCTTTTTATTCCGGTCGGTCCTGCCAGCATTTCTGGCAGGACTAACCAGAGGGATTAATTTATTTCGTTGCCTCGATTTTGTCGCTCTTGTCGAAGTAGTGGGTGTGCAGCTGCTCATGGCTGAGGTGGCCGCAAGGTTCACCGTAGTACTCTTTGTAGATGGCGATGATGTCGGGGTTCTCGTGGCTCTTGCGGATGGGCTTGCCAGCGTCCTCGCGGTAGATAGCGTCCATACGTTTCTTGATGATGTCGCTGTGACCGTGGTGGTAGGGCTGACCGGCACCGCCGATGCAACCGCCCGGGCAGGCCATCACCTCGATGAAGTGGTAGCCGTTGGGGTTGCCAGCGCGGACTTCTTCCATGAGCTTGCGAGCATTGCCGAGACCGTAGCAGATGGCGATCTTCACAGGCAGGCCGGCGAAATCGACGGTAGCTTCGCGGATGCTTTCACCAAAGATACCGCGGCACTCTTCGAAGTCGATCTTAGGCAGCGTCTTGCCAGTGTGAACCTCATAAGCAGTACGGAGAGCAGCTTCCATCACACCGCCGGTGGCACCGAAGATGACAGCGGCACCTGTGGACTGGCCGAGAGGACTGTCGAAGTCTTCCTCAGGCAGAGCGTTGAGGTCGATGTTGCACTGTTTGAGCATGTGAGCCAGCTCGCGAGTGGTGAGCGAGAAGTTCACATCGGGATCGCCGTTGACCTTGAATTCGTCGCGAGCCACTTCGCTCTTCTTGGCGAGGCAAGGCATGATGGAGACGCAGACGATGTCTTCACGTTTCACACCAATCTTGTTGGCAAAGTAGTTCTTGGTGACGGCACCAAACATCTGCTGAGGCGACTTGGCGGTCGAAGGATATTCGAGCAGGTCGGGGAAGTTCTTCTCGTAGAAGGTAACCCAACCGGGGCAACAGCTGGTGAACTGAGGCAGCTTGACGTTCTTGTCGCCAGCGAGGAAGGCCTTCACACGGTTGAGGAGCTCGGTGCCCTCTTCCATAATGGTGAGGTCGGCACTCCAGTCGGTGTCGAACACATAGTCGAAACCGAGACGACGGAGAGCGGCAGCCATCTTGCCAGTAACGATGGAACCAGGTTCCATGCCGAACTCTTCACCGAGAGCCACGCGGACAGCGGGAGCCGTCTGGACGATGACCTTCTTGGTCGGGTCGGCGATAGCTTTCAGCACATCCTTGATGTTGTCGACGAGGGTGAGGGCACCCACGGGGCACACCTGCACGCACTGGCCGCAGTTGACGCAGGAGCTGTCGCCCAGTTTCTGCTCGAAAGCGGGAGACACTACTGACGGGAATCCACGGTTCACGCCGCTGAGGGCGCCAACGCTCTGGAATTTGTTGCACATGGTCTCGCAGCGGCGGCAGTAGACGCATTTGTCCATGTCGCGATAGACGCTGAGAGTGGTGTCTTTCTCATAGGTGCTCTGTTCGCCTTTGAAGGGGATCTCGCGGATGCCCATCTTGGCGGCGAGGGCCTGCAGCTCGCAGTCGCCACTCTTCTCGCACTGGAGGCAGTCATTCGGGTGGTCGCTGAGGATCAGCTCGAGGACGGTCTTGCGGGCGTTGAGGGCGCGGGGCGAAGCGGTGAGGACCTCCATGCCTTCCACGCAGTCGGTGGCGCAGGCGGGGGCCAGGTTGCGGCGGGGCTTGCCGTTGAAGTCTTTGGTGACCTCAACCATGCAGACGCGGCATCCGCCGGGTTTGTTTTCAAATTTCATTCCGTCGAGCTCGAAGTAGCAGAGCGTCGGAATTTCGATACCGGCCATGCGGGCAGCTTTCAGAATAGTGGTGCCTTCGGGGACCTGGATCGCTTTGTTATCTATAGTGACATTAATCATTTCTATTCCTATTTAAAGATTATTTAATCGAGATGGCACCAAACTTACAGTTCTGGTAGCAGGCACCACACTTGACGCACTTCGACTGCTCGATGACCATAGAAGCCAGTTTGTGGCCGGGGGCGATGTAGTCGGTACGGTTGATGGTCTCGGCGGGGCAGTTCTTGGCGCACTTGCCACAACCGATGCACTTCTCGGGGTCGATGACATACTGCATGAGTTTCTTGCAGACGCCAGCGCGGCACTTCTTGTCGACGACGTGCTCGACGTACT
>JAEEGL013303114.1_pt1 | contig 20803 bp, 16 predicted proteins | sample 9134231 | NCBI WGS metagenome assembly JAEEGL01 (sample SAMN16246548, study PRJNA631951) | gut metagenome | biome: gut microbiome; feature: rumen; material: fiber-attached | host: Bos | place: Iran: Karaj | collected 2018-10
AAGACGGAGTCTTCCTTCCCCGTCGAATCCGTTCCCGGGAGAGAGCTTTTTCTCCGCGCCCGCTTCCCCGGTCAGCATGGCGCGGCCGTGCGGGAAGAGATCGCAGAGCAGGAAAACCGTATTCCCCGACACGGTCAGCATCGGATCCATCAGCGTGGAGGCGGATCGGTCGTGTCTTCCTCCGGAATCGCCGAGGAAACCCGGGAAGGAATACTCCCAGTTCTCGCCGCCGTCCCGGGAACGGGCGAAGGCGACCGCAAGACCGCCGCCGTCGGCCTCCGAGTCCCAGCGGACGTCGGCCGCGGCGTACAGCACGCCGTCCTCTCCCGCCCAGAGGCAGGGGATGCGGAAATTCCGGCTGCCGCCGTTCCCCGCAAGAAAGGGGGTCTTTCGATTGCGCCCTCCCGAAGGGCAGGGCAGGATCTGCATGCCGTTCGCCTTCTTCCCTCTCAGAAGAGGATCGTCAACGCATCCGTCGCGGCGCGCGCGGGATGCATTTCACGGAGCGCGCCCGCGATCTCCGCAAGGCCGGAGACCGGCAGAGCCTTTGCCGGAAGCGCGCCTCCGTCGCCTTTTCGCACCGCAGGAGCCCTTTTCCCTTCGCCGGTCTCCCGTTTTAATCAGTATACCATTTTCTTTCTGTTTTCGCAATGCGCCGCCCGGTTGAAAAATGCGGGAGGGTGTGGTATGATTATACCGGATTATGAATAAACGGAGGCCGGACATGACGAAAGAACGCATCGAACGCGACTCCATGGGAGACGTCGCGGTGCCAGCCGATCACGCCTGGGGCGCGCAGACCCAGAGAAGCCTGGAAAACTTTCCCATCGGGCGGGAAACGATGCCGCCCGAGCTGCTTTCCGCCTTTGCTCTGCTGAAAAAAGCGGCGGCGGAATCCAATCACGAGCTTCTTCCCTCCCGCATGACCCGGGAAAAGCGGGACGCCATCGTGTCCGCCGCCGACGGGATCCTCGCGGGCAGGTATCCGGAGGAATTCCCCCTTTCGGTCTGGCAGACCGGATCCGGCACCCAGACCAACATGAATTTCAATGAGGTCATCGCCCACGTCGGGAACGCGGCCTGCGGCAGATCGCTCCTTCATCCCAACGACGACGTGAACCTTTCCCAAAGCTCCAACGACACCTTCCCCACCGCCATGCGGATCAGCGCCGTCCGGATCCTTTCCTGCGAGGTGATCCCGGCTCTGGAGGATCTGATCGGGAGGATGAGGCTCCTGGAGGAGGAAAACCGCGGGATCCTCAAAACCGGCCGCACCCATCTTCAGGACGCGGTGCCCATCGCCTTTTCCCAGGAGATCTCCGGATGGCGCGGGATGCTGGAATCCTGCCGCGGGGCGATCCTCGCCTCGATCGGTCCTCTTTCGGCGCTTCCCCTCGGCGCGACCGCCGTGGGCACGGGCCTGAATTCGCCCCGCGGTTTCGGCCGTGCCGCCGCGGAAAAGCTTTCGGCGGCGACGGGGCTTCCCTTCCGGGAATCGGACAACAAATTCCGTTCGCTGACCTCTCTCGACGATCTGGTTTTCGCCCACGGCGCCCTGAAGGCGCTGGCCGCGTCGCTGATGAAGATCGCGAACGACCTGCGCTGGCTCGCCTCGGGACCGCGCTGCGGTCTCGGCGAGATCACCCTTCCCGCAAACGAGCCCGGCTCCTCCATCATGCCCGGCAAGGTCAATCCCACCCAGTGCGAGGCGATCTCCATGATCGCGGTGCAGGTGATGGGCAACGACGCCGCGGTGGGCTTCGCCGCGTCCCAGGGCAATTTCGAGCTGAACGTCTTTCTGCCGGTGACGGCCTATAATTTCCTGCAGTCGGCGCGTCTTCTCGCCGACGGGATGCGATCCTTTGAAAAAAGAGCGCTGGCGGGCATGAAGGCGAATCCGGAGAAAATGGAGGAAAACCTCGGGAAATCCCTGATGACCGTCACCGCCCTTTCTCCCCGGATCGGGTACGAAAAGGCGGCCCGGGTGGCCGGAAAGGCGCACCGGGAAGGACTGACGCTCCCCGAGGCCGCCGAAAGCCTCGGATATCTCACCGCGGAGGAGTGCCGGGCGCTTCTCGATCCGGCCTCCATGCTTTCGCCCGGGGAAGCGGAAAAGTCTGCCGCAGACGCCCGGTAAAACCGAAAGGAGATCATATTCATGGATATCCGGAAGGAATCGCTTCAAAAACACGCGGAGTGGCGCGGAAAGCTGGAGATCACGCCCCGCGTTCCCCTGAAAACCCGGGAGGATCTGTCGCTCGCCTATACGCCCGGCGTGGCGGAGCCCTGCCTTGCCATCGAAAAGGATCCCTCGCTCTCTTTCGATCTGACGCGCCGGTGGAATCTGGTGGCGGTGATCACCGACGGCAGTGCGGTCCTGGGTCTCGGCAACATCGGTCCGGAGGCGGGGATGCCGGTGATGGAGGGCAAATGCGTCCTTTTCAAGGAGTTCGGCGGCGTGGACGCGGTCCCGCTGTGCCTCAAAAGTCAGGATACCGACGAGATCGTCCGGACGATCTATCTGCTCTCCGGCTCCTTCGGCGGGATCAACCTGGAGGATATCGCGGCCCCCCGCTGCTTTGAGATCGAAAGAAGGCTCCGCGAGATCTGCGATATCCCGGTCTTTCACGACGACCAGCACGGCACGGCCATCGTGGCCGGGGCCGCCGTGCTCGGCGCTCTGAAGGTCGCCGGAAAGAAGCTCGGCGGCGTCCGGGTGGTGATCAACGGCGCGGGAAGCGCGGGGATCGCCATCGGCAGACATCTTCTTTCCATGGGCGTCGGGGAACTGATCATGGCGGACAAGTGCGGCATCCTCTGCGAAGGAGAAGACTATCCGAACCCCGCGCACCGGGAGATCGCCGCCCTTTCGAACCGGGAAAAGCGAAAGGGAAGCCTTGCCGACGCCATGCGGGGCGCCGATCTTTTCATCGGCGTTTCGGCGCCGGGCGTCGTTTCCCGGGAAATGGTCGCCTCCATGGCGCCGCGCGCCGTGGTCTTTCCCATGGCGAATCCCACCCCGGAGATCATGCCGGAGGAGGCGAAGGCCGCCGGCGCGTATATCGTCGGCACGGGGCGCTCCGATTACCCGAATCAGATCAACAATCTTCTGGCCTTCCCCGGCGTCTTCCGGGGAGCTCTGGACTGCCGGGCAAGGACCGTGAACCGGGAGATGGAGCTTGCGGCCTCTTTCGCTCTGGCCTCCCTGATCCCGGAAGAAGAGCTTTCGCCCGAAAACATCATCGTATCCCCTCTGGATCCCCGGGCGGCGGAGACGGTCGCCCGCGCCGTATCCGACGCGGCGCGAAGGACCGGCGTTGCCAGGATCTGATCGTCTGTCCCGGTTCCGATAAAACACAAGCCCGTCCGAACGATCGGACGGGCTCTTGCTTCACGCGCGGTCGCACAGACCTTTCCCCCATTTCCGCCGAAGCCGGGAAACCCCCTCCGCGAGATAGAAAAGAAGCGCCTTCCCCGGCCGGAGGATCCGGTCGAATTCTCCGGCCGTGATGCGGAAGGAGGCTCCGAACCCCATTTTGAAGCGGTGCAGTCCGAAATGAGGATTGTCCTCCACCGGGAACCCTTCCACTCCGCGGAAGTCGAAAAGCCGGCTTCCGCACCGGATGGCGTCGCGCTGGATCTCGTGAACGAGCAGATCGTTCGCGCGGAGCTTTTTTCCCTCCCCGTCCGAGCACCCGTAGAGATAAGAGGACTGCGTTCCGAAATGCACCGCGATCCCGGCCGCCACGGTCTTTCCCCCCTTCTTCGCGGCGTACAGCGCGGCGTACGGTCCAAGCTCCCGGAGGATGCGGCGGAAGTATTCCTCTCCCCGCGGCACAAAGCCGTCGCGTTCCCCGGTCAGCGTCATCAGGCGCATGAATTCCCCGAGTTCCTCCTCTCCGGCCCGCGTCACCCGGACGCCTTTCTTCTCGGAAAGATGGAGATTCCGGCGCGTGGAAGGGTGATAGCGTTCCTCCAGCTTTTCGGGCGTCACGCCGCCGAGATCGTTTTCATAGGAAAGCCGCGGCTGGAAAAGCGAATAATCGTCCCGGACGCGCCTGCGGAAGCGGCGCGTCCGCATCAGGCGGAGAAACGGGCGGTCTCCCTCCTCCACGTCGGGATCGACCCGCAGGAGACAGGCTCCCTCCCGCTTCGCGAAGCGCGCGGCCTCTTCGAGAAGGAGGCCGAGGATCTCCGGCCTTTCCCGCGGCCAGACCGGGCCTCGCGGCGCATACAGGATGCGCGCGCCGCATTTTCTTCCCCGCCGGCCGAGAAGCGCGACGCTTCCCGCGATTTTTCCGTTCTCCTCCCGCAGGAGGATCCCCGTCCAGCTCCATTCGGATTTGACGCGCCCCCAGAGCGAGGTCTGCATAAAGTGCCCCGCGGGATTTCCCCTGACGAACCGGTCAAATTCCTCCGCGCCGTCTTTCGTAACGTATTCAAACATGGCTTATCCCTCTTTCCGCTCTTTGCCGCCCGCGTTTTCCTTCCGCCCGGTATACAATCCGGAAGCGGAAAAGGCTGCGCGCCGGCGCCTGTCTGTCCGGCAAAAAAAGACCTGCCGCGTGCCGGCAGGTCTTATCGTAATACCCGTTTGTATCGTATTTGCATCCGGACTGTATCCGGGTTGTATCACGTTTGTAAAAAAACTGTGAACGAAAAACTCCCCTCACCACGCGGGACCGTAAAGCATCGTTCCGACCCAGTCGGACGAGATTTCAAACCGGATCGGGAAATGAACGCGATCCTCTCCGCGCACGAGATCGAACCCGGCGACCGGCAGCTGCAGAGCTTCCCGGGCAGGATCCCGGTCGGCGTATTCGCCTCCGTCGGGAAGACTCCCTGCCAGCAGCTGCTCCCATTCGCTCTCGCTCCATTCGAAGAGCTCGGCGTTTTCGGTATCGATGCCGTAATAGGAGCGGAAACTCTTTCCCAAAAGCGCCGAAAAGTAGGCCTTGCCGGTGTCGCTGATTTCGTTCTGGGAATGCTGCAGGAAACGCAGCCGTTCTTCCAGGACGTATACGTACTCTTCGGCATAGTCCCCCCGGATCGAAAACGACAGGATCTTTTCGTCCGCGGCGTCGAGAAGCAGCGTGATCCCGTTTCCGTCGTCCCGCAGCTCGTAATAGGTGAAGCTCGATCCGTCGCTGACGCTGAAGGCGCTCATCAGGATCACGGAATCGAATTCCATCCTTACCGTGTCGGGGAAGAGCGGTTCTTTGGCTTCAAACGTAATCACGGTCCAGCGAAAAGACAGGTCCCGCGCGAACCGGTCCATTTCACGGCGGGCGGCTTCTTCCAGTCCGTCTCTCTCGGCGCCTTCCGGGATCGAAAGGATCATCCGCATCGTATTGTCCCGGGAAAGGATCTGGAGCTTTTTCAGGAGATCCTCCTCGGTCCTTTCCAGGAGGTATTCCGATGCGTCCTTTTCCCGGATTCTTTTGACGACGCTCTTTTCGGAGAGACCGGTCAGAAGCTCCGGCAGAAAAACCGCCGCGGCGATCAGAAGGGCGACCGCCCCGACGATCAGAGCGTTTCTCACTCCCGTCTTCATTCCTCTTCCCGCCTTTCCTCTCTCAGGATAAAGGATACGCGGGTCCCTTTTCCCGGCTCGCTTTCAAAGGTGAGCTCCGTTCCGTGGAGCTCCGCGATCTTTTTGGAAAGCGCGAGACCGAGTCCCGCGCCGCCCTGTTCCCGGGCGCGGGATTTGTCCACCATGTAAAAGGGTTCGGTGATGCGTTTCAGCGCCTCCGGCGGGATGCCCCGGCCGAGGTCTGTCACCGATACGACAAAGCCTTCTTCTCTGCTTTTTCCGGCCAGAAGGACCTTGCCGTCCCGGGTGGACGCCTTCCTGGCGTTGTCCAGAAGATTCAGGATCAGCGTTTTCAGAAGATCCGGCTCCCCGGTCACGATCGCTTCGTCCGCGTCGGTATAGAGGACGACGCCGCTTTCGGCATAGGCGTAGGACGCGCTGGAGACGATTTCCCCGGCAAGCCTCCGGAAACGGATCCTTTTCATCTCGGGCTTCTCGTTTTCCAGAGCAAACAGCGCAAGAAGCGCGTGAGACATGGTTTCCAGCCGCTTCCCTTCCCTGAAAATATACTCCGAAGCCTCCTGGCGCCGCTCCGGAGACACCTCCCGGCTCCGGAGCATATCGGCGTAGCCGATCACCGAGGTCAGGGGCGTTTTCAGCTCGTGCGCGAAGCTTGCGGTAAAATCCTTTTCTCTGGCCGCGGCATCCTCCAGCTCCCGGATGGTGTTTTCCAGGCTTTCGGCCATGGAATTGAAATCGCCGGCCAGCTTTCCCAGCTCGTCCCGGCTCTTTACCGTGACGCGGCGGGAATACTGTCCTTCCGATAAACGGTGCGCCGCGCGCGAAAGATTCCGGAGCGGCGAAGTAAAGTACAGGGTAAAGCCGGTGGTGACGGCGATCCCCAGAAGAAGCACGACGAACATCACGATGCGGTAGGTCCTGAGATTGTTTCCGGTGCGCTGAAAGAGTTCGCTGATGTCGGTGCTGCGGATCAGGACGAAGCTTTCGCCCGCCAGCATCACCTTTTCCACCGCCACCACGTGACGGCGATCCTCCACCGTCGCGACGCCGACCCGGATCACGCCGAGTTCTCCCGGTTCGATCCCTCCGGTCACGATCCCCGGCGTTTCCACCACGGGAATGCCCGCGGGATTCAGGACCGCGTATTCGTAATGGCTGAGCGCCTGACTGTCCTCCACCAGCTTGCGGACCATTTCCCCGGCCTCGTACGCCGTGTCCGACACGGGGCGGTTGAGACAGAGCGCCTCCAGCGTCATGCCGAAGAGCTGCATGTCCTCTTCCGCATTCCGGCACGCGGCGTCCAGCTCGGTACGGAACGCCCGGTCGACCACCGCGGCGCCGCCGAGCGACAGCGAAAGCGCCAGGAGCAGCGACACGGCCAGGATCATTTTCCACGCAAAGCTCACCCTAATCCTCCAATCGATACCCGACTTTGTAGACGGTGACCAGCTTATCCTGCCAGCCGAGCTTTCTTCTGAGCCGCTGGACGTGCAGATCCACCGTCCGGCTCTCCTCCTCCAGTTCCCCCTGCCACACCCGTTCGTAAATGGTGTCGCGGAAAAGGGCGATGTTGCGGTTCCTGACGAAAAGCAGAAGCAGGGCGAACTCCTTCTGCGTCAGGATCACCGGCTTTCCCGCACGGGTGACCTGACGGGAGCGCGGCAGGATCGTCACGTCGCCGATCTCGTACTTTTCCTCCTCGCGTCCGGCGCGGCGCAAAACGCTTTCCACCCGCGCGAGAAGCTCCACGATCTCAAAAGGCTTGGTCAGATAATCGTCGGCGCCGGCGCGCAGGCCCGCCACCCGGTCGCTGACGCTTCCCCTGGCGGTCAGAAAAATCACCGGCGTTCCGGTGGGCTTGATCGATTCCAGAAGCTCGTATCCGTCCAGTCCCGGCAGCATGATATCCAGCAGGATCAGATCGAAGCTCTCTCTCGTCAGGAGCTCCGCCGCCGCAAGGCCGTTATGGCAGACGGTCGTCCGGTATCCCGCATCGGTGAGATTCAGTTCGATCAGGCGGGCAATGGGCTTTTCATCCTCAACAATCAGCACGTGGATCACAGGCTCCCCTCCTTCCCATGCATCCATTTTGCGTCAGAGTTGTATCCAAGTTGTATCAGAGTTGTATCCAAATTGTATCATGACCGGTTTTTTTCGGGTTTTTTCCGTTTTTTTTGAGGCAGGTCCGGCCGGCGCCCGGTTTTTTCATCCCCGGCGCGGGACGGAGGACGCCGGAGCTTGCGCCGGGAAGGGGCGCTCCTCCGGCCCGTCAGGCGCGCGGCTTTCTTTCTCCGAACAGGATCTTCCGGAGCCGCACCCGGTATAAAAGCGCAAGCCGCGGAAGGATCACATCGTAAAGAAGGAACGCAAGATTCCCGCAGGCCAGAAGGACGAGAATGATCCACGTCTCCTCCGTTTCGGGCGCCAGGACCTTCATCACCAGGATCTCGCACCCCACCGCCGCCAGATTGAAGACCAGAAGCTTCAAAAAGAGCCTGAGGAGAAGCGGGAGTCTGTCGAGCGAATCGCGGAAGACCGGATACCACCCGAAAAAGGCGGCGAAAAGAAGGACCGTCTCGGGGTCCGGGATGACCATCGCTCCCACCAGGCTCACCGAGATCCACAGGACGAGTTCGGTCTTTTTGCCCCATTCCCATCCCGCGGGCAGAAGGCAGAGCCCCGCGAGCATCGCCCCCGCGTAATTCCCCACGCCCGAAAGCGCGCCGACGGTGAGAACGACCGCCGCAAGCGCCGTCATCACGCCGCAGAACGCGATCCTCTTCGCGTTTTTCACATCTTTTTCCCCCCTTGCTGCCGGTTCTTTCGATCTTTAGCATAGCATATCCCGCTTTTCTTTGCAAGCCGCGCCGGCCGGCGGCCGTTTCCCGGAAAGGCGAAGATCGCGCCGGGAGGCCGGCGCGATCTCTTTTGCGGCGGGGGAAGCTTTTCCGGTATTCAGATCTCTTTTCCCGCGAGGTAGGCGTCGGAGAAGAGGGAGGCTTCGCGCGCGGCGGGCGTATCGAATTTCCGAAGCTCCTCCGGATGCTCGCCGAGATAGGTCACTTCCCGGAGGATCCCTTCCCGGACGCCGGTGAAATCCTCCCGGGCGAGGCCCGTGACCTCGCGGATGCGGGAGTTGTCGATCCTTCTGTCGAAAAGACGGTCGTAGGTGAGATAGAACCGGTCGGTCAGAGTCTTTCGGTACGCTTCGGTTTCCACCCAGACCGCGTCGATCCCCATGATCTCCCGGTAATACCCCGCCACCTCGTCCCAGGTGGGATTTTCGTCGGTGCCGAGGGTAAAGGTTTCACCCAGCGCCTTTTCGTTGCCCGCAAGGCCCGCGAACATTTTGCCGACGTTGCCCGCCCAGCCGACGCCCGCGGCAAGGTACCGGGCCTCCGCCGGCAGAAGCACCGGCTTTCCCTCCGCCTGCCGCCGGAGGAGCAGCGGCGCGCCGGTGCAGATCAGATCCAGCCGGTAATGGGAAAAGGAGATCAGCGGACGCACGATGGTGTAATTCTTTTTCCCGGTGGAACGGAGATAGCGCTCGTTTTTGGTCTTCGGCACGGCGTAGGTCTCGTTTCCCAGGAAATCCCGGTCGGTCACGACGTCCAGAAGCAGGGGGGACGTCTCTCTCACCGGCGTCTCTTCGTTGGCATAGACCCGGTAGGAAGACAGGAAAATCAGCTGATCGGTGTTTTGAAGCAGGAGATCCGCCCTCTGCCGGTAGGCCGAGGGATCCGGGTAGTGGATGAAGTCGATCACCGTGTCGTAGCGGTTCTCGCCGAAAAGCTTCCGGAGAAGCCCGTCGTCGACACGGGAGGTGATATACCGGAGCGAGGGAGACAGGGAGACGCGCTTTTCCAGAAGGATCACGTCCACCGCCCATCCTTTTTTCAAAAGCTCCAGGGTCGCGTAGGAGCCGAGGGTCCCGCCCCCGGCGATCAGCAGCGCTCTTTTTCTGTTCATACGGCGATTCTCCTTTTTACCCGGCCGGGGCCGGTATTTGATCCGCTTTATCGCTTTTTCCTGCCGGATACCAGACGGAAGCTTTCCGCGAGGATCCTTTCCGCCTTTTCCCAATCCAGCCCGTCGTCCAGCAGCACCGTCATCCAGTGCGTTTTATTCATATGATATGCGGGGAAGAAATGTCCGCCGTCCAGAAAGGATTCTCTCTTCAGCGGATCCACCTTCAGATTCATCACGCGGACCGGCCCGCGTTTTTCTCCGTCCAGCTTTTCTCCGTCGACGGTCATGAGAAGCGCGTACCATTTCCCGTTTCCCGCGCGCAGCGCGAGGCTCTCCCCTCCGTCGTCGAACGGCGCGTCGGGGACGGTTCCGAAAAGCCGCCGCGCGATCTCCAGGACCCTCTTTCCCGGATCCTCCTCCGGGAAGACCCGTTCGGCGATCCCGCGCGCCTCCCTCTCCGCCGCATCCCGCACGGCGGGCAGAAAGCTTCCCGCGGCGTTTCCCACGCGGAGAAGGTAGAATTCCTCCCCGTCCTCTTCGAGCACGCGGATCCGGAGGGTCTTTCCGGTCAGAAGGATCTCCGCCTGCAGGCCGAATCCCGGCAGCGGCTTCCGGAGGACGTATGCCGACTCTTCTCTGCGAAACCCCTCGGCCTTCGCTCTTTCCGGGTCCAGAGCGCGCCCCCGGATCAGGCGGGAAAAATCGATCATCTTTTCCCCTCCGTGCCGACGATCACCCCGACGCCGTCGGGAATGGCCGTGATCGAGGGACGATCTTTTCCGAGAAGCGTTTTCGCCAGCGCCAGCGCCTCGGGAAGCGAATGCGCCGGGATCATGTGCATGGCCCGGACCTTTTCGTCCTCCACGCCGGAAACCAGGATCACCCGCGCCTTCCGGAGCACGCGCAGAAGGATCTGCGTCTGCCACTGATCGGGCTCGGTCTCGGCCGGAGATCTGGCGAGGAAGCGCTCCATGAGTTTTTCCCCGTCGGGTTCTCCGGCGAGCTGGCGGAAGAAATGATCGCCGCCGATCCCGTCCTCCGCCCGGGCGAGCATGACGATCACGCCGCCCTCCTTCACCGCCGCCTCGGCCGCGGTCATCCCCTTGACCGCCTGATAGACGTTCTGATCCAGAGGATAACCTCCGTTGGTGGAGATCACCACCTCCGCCTCCGGCAGAGTCACGCCCGCCATGGCGGAAAGAAAGCGCGTCCCCTTTTCATGCGCTGCCCGCGGATCGCCCGCGGCGGCGAAGACCACCTCTTTTTTGTCGTTCAGCACCACGTTGACGATATAGGAAAGGCCCGCCATCTCCGCCGCCCGGAGCATGTCCCGATGAACGGGATTCCCCGCGAGATTGCCGGTGCGGGAAGCCGGATCGGCGATAAAGGCCGAGGAATGATTGGAAAGCACCGTCGTTCTGCCCGCGATGCCGGGCAGAACGCTCTTCCGGCCTCCGGAGAAACCCGCGAAAAAATGAGGCTCGATAAACCCCTCCGCCGCGAGAAGGTCCGCTTCGGCTGCCAGGCGGTTGATCTCGCAGAGTCCGCCCGACGGGAGCATGCCAAGCGGCACGAGGTTTTCCCTGTCGTCGCAGTCGTGGATCACGATCCTTTCCCGCCTCACGATCTCCCCGCCGCATTTCGCGATCAGTTCTTCCCGCGTCGTTCCTCTGTGGCAGCCGGTGGCGCAAAGAAGCGTGACCTCCGCCTCCGGCGCCCCTTCCCGGATCTCCCGCAGCATCGGAGGCAGGATCTGTTTCGACGGGACCGGGCGGGTGTGATCGCTGATCAGAACGACGATCTTCTTTTTTCCGCGCGCAAGATCCGAAAGCCGCGGCGAGCCTTCGGGAGAGAGCATGGCTTTCCGGATCAGTTCCTCTCCGCTTTCCGCCGGGACGTACCGTTTCAGGGGAGCTTCCGCGCAAGCCAGAAGGTTTTCCCCCGCGAAGTCGTGGAGGATCGTCTCTTTTCCGTAGGGAAACGCGATTTTCATGGCATGATTCCTTTCGCCGCCGAAGTTTTTTTCTTTTTCTGCATCATATCACATTCCGCCGCCGCTTGCAACCGTGCTTTGCCCTGCGGATCCCGATGAAAAGGCCGTCCGGCGGTTCCTTCGCCGGACGGCCTTTTCGCTCGCCCCGTATCCCGTCATGCCAGGATCTCGCGGAATCCGATCTCGTCGGACGTCATCTGCGTTTCGATATAGTCGAAAAGCCGGGGGATCCGTTCCGGATCGTCCAGCGTCCGGAAAAGCCCCTGATAATAATAATTCCGTCCGAAAAGCATCACCCGGTAAAGATAAGGCGCCGCCTCGATCTCCTCAGAGGTGAATTCATATTCCTCCCGGATGATCGAAAGATCTCTCCGGATCAGCGCCAGCGTCCTTTCCCTCTCCGCAGGGTCGAAAACCTCCCGGTCGGCCGCGTCCTCCCCGCCCGAGACCCGCGCGGCAAGAATGACGTTCAGGAACATGCTGAGGCAGACGTCGCGTCCGCCGTCCTCAAACCCCCGGAACCCCAGAAGTCCGCCGTCCTCCTTCAGGTAGAAATCGCTTTTCCCCTCATACCCCTGAAAGAAGGAAGAGGGCAGCTTTTCCCAAAGGCTTTCGAGCTTTTCCCGGTTTTCCAGAAAGAGCGTCCGGATCTTTTCAAATCTCTCCCGGAGCATGGGAGAGAGCGTCTCTGCCTTCGGCTCCATGTCGCCGAAGAGGTATTCCACGATCCAGTCCCCGTACGCCTCGCACGCCGAAAAGCGGTCGAAGAGGATCGCGTAGCAGGGCTCCTTCGCCCGGAGGCGGAGTTTCCCGATCTTTCCGAGGTGCCGGAGCAGACCGTCGTACCAGACGGGCGTATCCCGCGCGCCGCACTCCCCGTCGCGGGACGCCGTCGGGAAGGGCAGCCATTCCTCGGCGAAAACCAGACAGGGGTGTCCCTCGAATTCCACCCGGCGGGAGGTCTCCCCGTACCGGTTCGGAAGGATATGCGCTGAAGGATATCCGGCGTCCGCGTAGGCTTCGATCATCTTCGCTTCTTCGGCGACGCGCTCGGGCGTCGCGCAGAAGTATTCCTCGATCCGGAGAAGGATCTTCTTTTCGGGATAATCCACCTCCAGATCCCGGATGAAATACGTCTCTCCCCACGAGCTCGTCTCGTCCATTTCAAATACGGTCCTGAGACCGACGGGGTCGTTATCGGAATACAGAGAAAGGATCTCTTTCAGTTCCACGGCAGTTTCCTCCTTTTTTTCATACACGATCTTGCGGATCGTTTCGGGCGTGAGGAAATACCGCTCTCCGAGAGCTTCCGCCGTTTCTCCCGCGGCAAAGATCCGGCGGATCTCGCGGTTGCGCGCGCGGATCGCGCCGCGCGCGCCGGATATCTCGCCCCAGACCTTTCTTTTTCCCCCTGTGGGGACATAAAGAAGCTTCCCGGCGGCGTAGGCCATGACCGCCTTCAGAAGATCATCGGGCAGGATATCCCTTGCGTTTTCGTATTTCATCTTCTCACCTCCCGTCGGAGAAAACCATATCACCTTTTTCCGTCCTCTTCTATCCCCGAAACGGGTATAACCGTTTTTTCTTAACGGAGATACCTTTCCGGATCGAACCGCGCGAGGCGGATATGCCGCCGCGCCACGGTATACGACAGTCCGGCCTTTCCGTCCGGGAAGAGATCTGTATACGGGTAGAAGCAGCTCGTCTTCATTTTCGCCGTCACGATCTCCCGGCTCCCGGCAAGATCGTCCGTATCGATCTTCACGATCCCGATATGCTCCCGGTCGATCGGAGCGTGGAAGAGATACAGACCGCCCTTGTAGCGCAGGAAATCCCCTCTCGACTGGCAGTCGTCGATCTCCACCGGCCTTTCCCATTTCCCGGACCGCAGATCGAAGGCGGTGAGAAATCCCGCGGGGTTGGTATCCTGCTGCCGGACGAAATAATAGACCCTGTCGCCGAAAACGAAGGTCGCGTTTTCCCATTTGGAATCGTTCGGGAAATCGGGTTGGGCGACATATTCCCAGGTTTCCAGATCCTCCGATCTGACGATGCAGTTGAAATCTCCGCTGTACGCGCCGGTATAGAAGATCTTCTTCCCGTTTTCCATGCGGAAGGACAGCTTCTGCATGACGCCGATATCGGAATACATCTTCTTGCCCGGGATCCCGGCCGCCGCCAGCGCCGCGCGGATCCCCGACGCGCTGAAATCGTTGGTGATCTCCCCCGCGCGGAACCGGTTCACCCGCGTCTCCCCGAGCTTCTTTTCCGAAAGGGAAAAGGGACGGAAGAGCCGGTAATAATTTCCCTCCGCACGCGCCGTCCAGAGAAGCCAGAGCGTGTCCTCATCCTTCGGCATCAGGATCGTATCGTAGACCATGTCCACGCGCCTGCCGCCGAGCACGTCCCCCGCCGATCCCAGATCGAGCCAGGTCATCTTTCCCGGATCGGAAAGCGGGCAGAAGGCGAGCCGCGCGGTCTGGTTCAGCGGATCCTCCGCCGGCTCCTTCGTGTTGGCGTAATAGGACGCGTAGACCGTGCCGTCCTTCACGAAAAAGGTGGAGACGTGGGCCATTTTGTCCCAGGCGTCGGCTCTTCCCGCGCGAAAGGCCTCCTCGCTCTTTTCAAAATCGGCCACGAAGCCCTCTTCGATCTCCCGCGCGAATTCCTCCCCGCGGGCAAGCGCCTCCGGATCGTGCCCGCACGAAATGCGTGCGGCGGGATCCCGGATCGGCTCGCCCGGCGTGATGCGGAAATCCTTTTCGTCTCCCCGGTCTTTTCGGAACGTCGTCATGTGAAGCCTTCCTTTCCGTTTCTTTCCGCGCCGCACGGGATCAGAATCCCAGGCGCCGGAATTTCAGGGGCGAAAGCCCCGTCTCTTTTCTGAAAAACGCGATGAAATTCGCGTCGCTTCCGAATCCCGTCCGGTAAGCCACCTCGGAAACCGGAGCCTGCGTTTCCAGAAGCATTTCCTTCGCCTTTTCCAGCCTGACGCCGAGCAGGTACTCATAAGGCGAGAGACCGGAAGCCGCCCGGAAAAGGCGGGAAAAATAGGAGGGAGAAAGGCTGACCGCTTTCGCCGCGTCCGCCACGCCCACCGGCTCCGCGTAATGCGCCCGGAAAAAGCGCTTCGCCTCTCCGATCCGGTCCGGCTTCCTTTCCTCCGGCAGAGCGGGACGGATCAGGAAGCACAAAAGGCGGTAGATCTCCTCCGAAAGAGAATACTCGTCTTCGGCGGTCCGGATCATCTCCAGGATCCTGAGAAGGCCTTCGGCGGCTTCCGGCGGACAGGAGAGTTTTTCTCCCTTTTCCCGTCTGAGCGTTTCAAAGGCGTGCCGGGCCGGTTCTCCGTCGAAATGGAGCCAGAGCGTGTGCGCGTTCGTTCTCGTCCCGTAGCGGTGCGGCTCGTAGCAGTCGATCAGGAGGAGTTCGCCGGCGCGGGCCGTTTCCTTTCCGGCACAGATCTCTCCTTCCGCAACGTAAAGGAGCAGAAAACTTGGATATCGGTCCCTCTGCACCTCATATTCCGGGCCGCAGAAAAATTCTCCCGCGCAAAGCGGACGAAACAATAAGCCGCCCGCATTCCGGAACGCGGGATAAAAATGCACTCTCGACGGGTCTTTTAATCCCTTTTCATAAAACTGCATCTCGTCACGGCAGGATTTCTATATTTTTTGAGCGAAAATCAAAACAAATCCTCTGGAAGGCATTTTATAATAGAATCAAATCCATGTCAAGAAGGAGTGTTTTCATGAACGGTTTTTCCCCTGTCCGCGTCTGGGAGGAGAGCGTGACGATCCCCACCTATGAGATCGCGCCGGCAGACAAGAATCCGCTTTTTCTGGAAAAGCGCGTCTACCAAGGCTCCAGCGGAAAGGTATATCCTCACCCCGTCGTCGACAAGATCGCCGACGAAAAGACTCTGAAAGCCTATCAGGCGGTCTGGCTGGAAAACGATTTTCTGAAAATCATGATCCTTCCCTGCCTGGGCGGCAGGGTACAGAGGGCTTTCGACAAGACCCGGAACTACGATTTCGTCTACTACAACCGCGTGATCAAGCCGGCTCTGGTGGGACTGGCCGGTCCCTGGATCTCGGGCGGCATCGAATTCAACTGGCCGCAGCATCACCGTCCGTCGACCTTCGATCCGGTGAATTACACCTTCCGGGAAAACCCGGACGGCAGCGCCTCCGTCACGGTCAGCGAATACGAAAACATGTTCCACACCAAGGGCGAAACCGAGTTCACGCTTTACCCGGACAAGGCGTATCTGGAGCTTTCCAACCGTCTTTATAACCGCACGCCGGTGAACCAGACCTTCCTCTGGTGGGCGAATCCCGCCGTGGCGGTCAACGCGAGCTTCCACAGCGTGTTCCCGCCCGACGTCACCGCCGTCTGCGATCACGGCAAGCGGGACGTCTCCACCTTCCCCATCGCCACCGGCGTCTATTACAAGGTCGATTATTCCCGCGGCGTGGATATCTCGCGGTATGAAAACCTGCCGGTGCCCACCAGCTACATGGCCGCGAAGAGCGATTTCGATTTTGTGGGAGGATACGACGAAAGCGTCGGCGCGGGACTTCTTCATGTGGCGGATCATCACGTTTCCCCAGGCAAAAAGCAGTGGACCTGGGGCAACGGCGATTTCGGCAGGGCCTGGGACCGCAACCTCACCGATGAGGACGGCCCGTATTTCGAGCTGATGACCGGCTGCTTCACAGACAACCAGCCCGACTTCGGGTATATCGCCCCGTTCGAAACGAGGGAATTCAAGCAGTATTTCATGCCCTATCACGATCTCGGCACGGTGCACAACGCCGGGAAAGACCTTTCCCTGCGCCTGGACGTGACGGAAGAGGAGATCCGGGCGACCCTCTATTCCTCCGGCGTGAACGGAAAGGCGGAGGTCCGAATCAACGGCGAAACCGTGGCGGAATGCATCCTGCGGACCGCCGAAACCGCAAGCGCCGCGTTCCCCAACGACAAGCGTCTCTCTTTCGATCAGGTGAAGATCGAAATCGTGAAGGACGGCCGGGTCCTTCTCTCCTTCGACGGCAACGTCAAAAAGCAGGAGATCCCCTCTCCCGCCGAGGCCGCTCCGCTCCCCGAGGAATGCAGGACGGTCGAGGATCTCTATCTCTACGGCGTCCACGTGGAGCAGTATCGTCACGCCACCCGCCGTGCCGGGGATTATTTCCGGGAAGGGCTGCGCCGCGATCCCACCGATCTCCGCCTCAACAACGCCATGGGACTTCTGCTTTTCAAAAAAGGATTCGTCGCAGAAAGCGAAGGATATTTCCGCAAGGCGCTCCAGAAGGCGACCCGCTCCAACCCCAACCCCCTTTCGGGCGAGTATTCCCTGAACCTCGGCATTTCGCTTTTCTATCAGGGAAAGCTGAACGAAGCCTTCGACGCCTTTTACAAGGCCTGCTGGAACCAGGATTCCCAGGCGGCCGCCTTCTCTTTCATGGCGCAGATCAAGGCAAAAGAGGGCGAAAAAGACGCGGCGATCGCTTTTGCCGACGAGGCGCTGATCCGTAACGGCCGCAACTTCCAGGCGATGAATCTGAAGGCGTATCTCACCGGCGGGAAAAGCGAGGCCCTGCGATACGACCCGCTGAACCTTGTCGCTCTGTTCCTCGCGGGAGAGGATATCCGGAAGCACCTGATCAATCCCAACGTAACGATCGATCTGGCGCTGGAGCTCTGTGCCATGGGCGCGCGGGACAAGGCGCTGGAGCTTCTGGCTCTGGATGAATCCGGTTTCCCGATGGTCGATTACCACAAGGCGTATCTCACGCACGACCGCGCCGATCTGGAAAAGGCGTTTTCGGCCTCTCCGCTCTATTGCTTCCCCAACCGGATCGAGGATATCCCGGTCCTGGAATACGCGATCAAAGCAAATCCCCGCGATTTCAAGGCTCCTTACTATCTCGGCTGCCTCTTCTACGACCGTGAGCGCCACGAAGACGCCGTTCAGTGTTTCCGCCTGTCGATCGGGCGCGGCGCCGATTTCCCGACGCCTTACCGGAACCTCGCGCTTCTCTCCTACAACGTGCTGAAAAACGCGGAGGAAGCCATGGCGCTGATGAAAAAGGCCTTCGCGATGGATGAGACCGACGCGCGCATCCTCTACGAGCTGGATCTTCTCAAAAAACGCACCGGCGTCTCCCCCGCGGAAAGGCGGAAGGCGCTGGAGGCACGGATGCCGCTGGTAGAGAGCCGCGACGATCTCTATCTGGAGTACATCACGCTGCTGAATCTGACCGGCGACTGCGAAGAAGCCCTGAGGCGGATCCTGTCCCACCGGTTCCACCCGTGGGAAGGCGGGGAAGGCAAGGCGCCGGAGCAGTATATCTTCTCCTGCCTCGCCCTCGGAAAAATCCGGGACGCCTTCGTCTATCCCGAAAATCTCGGCGAGGGGAAGCTGGCCGGCGCCCAGGAGAACCGGCAGAATTACCTGCTCGGTCTTTCCCTCGGCGATACGGAGGAGGCACGGGATGCTTTCCGGAAGGCTTCCACCGGCATTAGCGAGCCTGCCTCGGCCATGTACTACAACGATCAGCCGCCCGAGACCATCTTCTATCAGGGTCTCGCGCTTCTGAAGCTCGGTGAGACCGAAGAAGCCGAAAAGCGGTTCGGAAAGCTCGTCTCCTACGCGGACGAACACGCCGGCGATCACGTGCGGATCGATTATTTCGCGGTGTCGCTTCCCGACCTTCTGGTATTCGACGAGGATCTGGACAAAAAGAACCGCCTGCACTGCCTCTTCATGAAGGCCTTGGGACTTTACGGTCTCGGAAAGCGGGCGGAGAGCAGAAAGCTCTTTGAAGAGGCGCTCGCCGAGAATCCCAATACCTTCCAGATCGCCACGCACTATCGGTCGCTGTTCGGAAACGACTGATCGTCTGTCGTCAACGGGCTGTCCCGTTTCGAAGAATAAGGAAACCCGCCCGGAAACGTCATTCGTTTTCCGGGCGGTCTTCTTCTGTCTCTTTCTGCGCCGGGCAAAGCCTGCTGCGGATCACAGGCTGACTCTGACGCCTTCCCTTGCGGAGCGGTAGGCTGCCTCGATCACGCGGACGGTCTCCCGTGCATCATACATGGTGACGAACGGCTCGCTGCCGTCGCGTATGCAGTCCAGGATATGCGCCAGGACGTTCGGGCGCGGCGCCGGCACCTCGTTTTCCTTTTCATACCGTTCCAGGGTGTTCCCTTCGTTGTCCACGATCTGGAAGGCGGGCGTGCCGTTGCCCGCCGTCACGAAGCCCTTCTCGGCGACGACCTCGGTCCGGATCGCGCAGCCGCAGTATCCCTTCGGGAAGCTGCAGGCTCGTGCGACGAAGGTGACCGTGAGGCTTGCGACCGTTCCGTTCCGGAATTTCAGATTCACCACCGAGGTGTCCTCCGCCTTGTGTTCCGGCTGGATCAAGGCGCGCGTGCCGATCGACTCCACCGACTCGACCGGGCCGAAGGCGCCGAGCAGCATATTGATCATGTGCGAGCCGTTGTCGATCAGAACGCCGCCGCCGGAATGTTCAAAATCTCCTTTCCAGTTCGCCGGGTCGTTCATCCGTCTGTATTCGTCCCCGATGAAGGTGGAGATCACCATCACCGGCTTTCCGAGCGTGCCCGCCCGCATGACGTCGATGAGATGCTGATGCGGCGGGTAGAGCCGTTGGGAATGGGCGACGAAGAGTCTTTTCCCGGTCCTTTCCGCCGCTTCGATCATGGCATCGCATTCCCGGACGGTGCGCGCCATGGGTTTCTCGGAGATCACGTCGACGCCCGCCTCCAGAAGCGCTACGGCGTGCGGCGCGTGCAGGTAGTTGGGCGTGCAGAGGCTCGCCACGTCCGGGTGATAGGCCAGAGCCTCTTCCAGAGTGGCCGCCGTGTGCGGGATCCCCCAGGTCTCCGCCGCTTTTTCCCGCGCTTCCCGCACGGGATCCACGATCGAGGCGATCTCGATCCCTTTTTTCCGGTACGCTTCGATGTGCGCGCTGCTGATCACACCGGATCCGATGACGATCGCTTTCATATCCATCCTCCGTCTGTTTTCATTTCCTGGTATCGATGTGCCGAAGCACGGCCATCGTTGTCTCATAGGAGAGCCTTGCCCCTTCCAGCGGCGTCAGCAGGGCGGCGAGATTCCAGGATTCGAATTCCACTGCATACCATCCGTCGTAGCCGATCTCTTCCAAGGCATGGAAAAAGCCAGGCCAGTCGACGCCGCCCTCTCCCATCAGGGGCGTGATGTGCGGGGAACCCGCGCGCCCCGCGGCATCCTTCAGATGCACATGGCGGATCCGGTTTCCCAGCCTGCGGATCGTCCAGGGGATATCGTTGTCCGCCAGGTAGTAGTGGGAGGGATCCATGGTGAGGCAAAGCGCGTCGGACTCTGCGAGGTTCAGCATCTCCAGGGTGGTGAAATAGTCGTGGGCCAGCTGTCCCGACACCGATTCCAGGACGACTTTGACTCCCGCGTCCTCCGCCGTGCGGGCGATCCTTTCCAGACTTCTCTTCAGGGCGTCCCAGGCTTTTCCCGTGTCCTGGCGCGGTTCCTCCCACCATTCCCCCGGAAGGCGCGGCGGCACGGAGCCCACGCAGGTGTTCACCAGGCCGATGCCGGCGCCGGCAGCCGCCCGGATGAACCGGCAGGTCGCCTCCGACTCTTTTTCCCACTTTTCCGGAGAACTGTGGTCTCCTAGATGCACGGCGCACGGAACGGCAAGACCTTCCTTTTCCGCACCTCTGACCGCCCGCTTCAAAAGATCCGGCAGTTCCTCCGGCCCCGCCGCAAAGCATGTATCCTTGATGTCCATCCCGCGGTATCCTATGCTGCCGAGATCGTGCGCGACGCGGCGGACGTCGTCTTCCGTGCGAAGGTTTTCGAACCAAAAGGCGACATACGAGATCTTTTCCGGGATCATGTCCTTACCCCTCCCCGAACGAAACGGCGCATTCATGCGCCGCAGGTGAGCTCGAATCTTCTTCCGCGGCCATTATATATCATCCGGCCGACGTTTGCAACAGAGACGGATCGGGCAGCAGAAAAAAAGAGAAGCCATCCGTCATGGACAGCTTCTCTTTTTGGCTCCCCGAGCAGGTTTCGAACCTGCAACCCTCCGGTTAACAGCCGGATGCTCTGCCGTTGAGCTATCGAGGAGTGTTGGCGCAGACCTATCTTCCCGTGCGGTCGCCCGCAAAGTATTGTCGGCGCGAACGAGCTTAACTACCGTGTTCGGGATGGGAACGGGTGGACCCTCGCCGCAAAAAGCACCAACTCG
>JAEEGL011366691.1_pt1 | contig 20802 bp, 19 predicted proteins | sample 9134231 | NCBI WGS metagenome assembly JAEEGL01 (sample SAMN16246548, study PRJNA631951) | gut metagenome | biome: gut microbiome; feature: rumen; material: fiber-attached | host: Bos | place: Iran: Karaj | collected 2018-10
ATCCTTCACCTGCGCTCGCAGGGCCGCATTCACAAGACCGGTCGCGGATTGTTGACGGAAAGTGAGAGTTAATGGTTTATTAGTATTTTAGGTTATGTCCAAGAATTCATTATTGGTCCTCTCGTTGGGTCTTCTGCTGATGACAGCCTGTCATCACAAGACCGATGAGCCCGACGTTGACCTTATCAAGAATCCTCGCACCGCCGAGGGATATGACGAGAAGCAGCCGATGCCTATACTTTCTTTCGACAGCGACGTGCATGACTTTGGCCGCCTCTCGGCAGGCGAGAGCATCTCCTACAGCTTCCATTTTGTCAACACAGGCAATGCCGACTTGCTCATCTCGGGTGCCTCGGCAACCTGTGGCTGCACGGTGGCAGACTACCCCAAAGGACGTATTGCCCCGGGTGGCGAGGGATATGTGACCGTCACCTTTAAGAGTGCCGGCAAAAGTGGACAGCAGTTCCAGGAGGTGACCCTTGTCACCAACGCACAGCCTTCGCGTGCGAAACTCAAGATTCTCGCACAAGTGGCTCACTAAGTTAAAAACAATTAAAACACAAAGAACAAATGATCAACACCATTTTATTACAGGCTCAGAAGGGCGGTAGCATGTGGATTTGGATGATTGCCATCCTCGTCCTGATGTGGATTCTTATGATGCGTCCGCAGCGTAAGAGAGAGAAGGAAGAGCAGCAGTTCCGCAACGCCCTCAAAAAAGGCGACCGCGTGGTTTTCTCGGGCGGCATCTACGGCAAAGTACATGCTGTCGACACCCATACTGTTGAGGTGGAAGTTTCGAATGGCGTCATCATGACCGTTGAGAAAAGTATGATACAGCCTGCCCCAGAGCCCAAAACCGAAGAGAAGAAGTGAAGCACTTCTTGGTCATACTGGCTCTTGTGGCCCTGGTATGGCTGGGCGTTTCGATGGCCGAACAGGACGACTACCCCGTGGAGGTGAAGGTCGAGATGTGCGGCTTCGACACGATACGCTATTCCATCCGCTATTGCGACACACTGCTTCCTGTGACGGCACGAATGTCGGGTTTCGATGCGTTAATCAACTCGTTGCGTCCTGGTGAAAGAGTCTTGCAGGTCGAGGTTCCCGAAGGCCGCGAGGCTGTGGCTGTGGCACAGCTGGAAGACCAGCTGATGCACGCCATTCTAGGAGCACGTCAGGTGGAGAGCGAGATGGATTCACTGCGCCTGGTTTTGGCTCCTCGCAGCCACCGCACTTATGTGCCGTGCATTGATGACGTGGACTTCTCGTTCGACGAGCAGTATGGTCTCTATGGCGAACCCCGTGTTACGCCCAGCGAGGTGACACTTTACGGTCCCGCCGAAGTGCTGGCTACGATAGATGAGGTGCATGTGGCCGCGGCCGACCTGCGCAACATCAAGTCCTCCAAGACCTACCGTCTTCCGCTGGAGCCTGTGTGGCTGAAGTATGCCGACGTGCATCCTTCGTGCACCTATGTAGATGTCTACCTGCCAGTTGAGGCATATGTGGAGCGTACATTCCGTGTACCGATTACGGTGTTGGATGCCGACACTACCGTCTCGCTCAAACTCTACCCAGAAGAAGCCACGGTGCGGGCTTGGGTCGCCCAGCGCGACTTGCACCGCACCTCCGACTTTATAGTGGCGGTGAACTACCGCGACGCCATCGTGCACGACGGACGTCTGACTCCCCAGCTTCTGGAGTTCCCTTCTTATGTCAGGCCTCGCAACATTGAGCCGGCCGAGATACAATGCGTCGTGATTAAATGAAGCGGGTGGGTATCACAGGAGGCATGGGCTGCGGCAAGAGTACCGTGGTTCGGGAGTTCATGGCGCTGGGAGTACCTTGTTTCGTGAGCGACATTGTGGCGGCAGGCTATTATTGTGATCCGAATTTCCTTGCCGATCTGCGGAAGTTGTTGGGCGACGACGTGTTCCTGCCCGACGGCAGTGTTGACAAGAAGGCTGTGGCGGCACATGTATTTGCCAACCGTCGACTGCTGGAATGTCTCAACAGCTTGGTCCATCCCCGTGTGATGGATGACTTTAACGATTTCTGCTTCCTACATGCCGATGCACCATATGTCATGTTTGAGAGTGCTATCCTTTATGACTACGGATTCGACCGTTTGATGGATTGTGTGGTATGTGTGTACCTCGACCTCGACGAACGTTTGCGCCGTCTGCGTCAGCGCGACGGGGTGGGAGAGGCCGCCCTCCGTGCACGCATCGTCAACCAGTTGCCTGCCGAAGAGATGATGCACAGGGCTGACTATGTGATACTAAACTATGAAGGCAACCCCCGCCAGCGGCAGGTAGCTTATATTGACCAACTATTAAGAAAATGAAGAAAAAGATATTGGCCGTGATGGCAGCCATGCTGTTGTTGCCAGTCGCAAAGGTCTCGGCTCAATCGTTTGACTCCCGCGGAATCACCTATCTTTCGCCCGAGGATATATGGGTGAACAAAATCATGAAAGACCTCACACTGGAGCAGCGTATAGCCCAGTTGATGGTGGTTCGTGTTCCGCTCAATATGGATGACGAGCAGGCTGCCCAGTTCTCGTCCACCATGAATGGTTATGGGGTGGGCGGTGTGTGCTTTTTCGCTGGTACTGCCGACCGCCAGGCCTCCATGACGCGCCGCTTCCAATCCGACGCCCATGTGCCGCTGTTGGTGTGTATTGACGGCGAATGGGGCCTCGGAATGCGCCTCAAAGATATGTACTCGTTCCCGCGCAACGCCAAGTTCGGCCTGTTGCCTCCAGAAGAAGACAGTATAGTGTACCGTATGGGTGTTGAGATTGGTCGCCAGTGCCGCAAGATGGGTATCCACATCAACTTCGCCCCGGTGGTGGATATCAACTCCAATCCGAAGAACCCTGTTATCGGCACCCGTTCGTTCGGTACCGACCGCGAGCGTGTCGCCCAACAGGGCATTATGTATGCCCTCGGCCAACAGAGTCAGGGTGTGATGGCGGTGGTCAAGCACTTCCCCGGTCATGGCGATACCGATAAGGACAGCCATCTCGAGCTGCCTGTGATCAACCACACCAGGGAATATATCGACAGCATAGACACCTATCCTTTCAAGCGTCTCATCGAGGCCGGTGTGGGTGGTGTGATGGTGGCTCATCTGCAAGTCAACGCCCTTGACCGCACCCGTCCCTCGTCGCTCAGCGCCGCCGTCGTCGACAGCCTGCTCAAGAAGGAGTTGGGCTTTGACGGTCTGGTGATTACCGATGGAATCGACATGAAGGGTGTGACCAATACCTATAAGGATGGCGACGCCGAGTTGGCCGCCTTGTTGGCCGGCAACGACATCATATTATTGCCGCCCGACGTGCCTCAGTCTATCGCAAAAATCAAGCATGTCGCTGAGAAGAACGACAGCGTGCGCAACCTGGTGGATTACCATTGCCGCCGTGTGTTGCAGGCGAAATACAAATATGTTGTCCCCCATATCGGGGAGGAGATAGTGGTGCCTGATTCGGCGGATGCCGCCCGTTGTCGCGACATTGTGGAGGAACTTGACAGTGTTGTCTTCATCCATCGTGTCGACAGCATCGTGCAGCGCGGTATCGAGGCCCAGGCCATGCCCGGTTGCCAGATTGTCGTCATGCATAATGGTCACAAAGTGTTCGACCGTGCTTATGGCAACATCTCCTACGATGAGGGTAGCAGTGAGGTCGATTCCCGGACACTCTACGACCTCGCTTCGCTCACCAAGGTCTGTGCCACTACGCTGGCCGTCATGAAACTCTACGAGGAGGGCAAAGTCGGTCTCGACGACCGTCTTAGCCGCTTCTTGCCTTATCTAGAGGGTACCGACAAGGAACGGATTACCGTCAAGCAGGCCCTCAGCCATTGTGCTGGCTTCAAAGCTTACGACAACCTTTGGCAGCAGACGAATGACGGTGACAGTATACTGCTCCTCATAGCACAAAGCAAGCTTCGTCCTGACAACAGTTACTGTTACAGCGACTTCGGTTTCATGCTGATGGCCGACATCGTGAAGCGTGTCAGCGGGAAGCCTCTCGACCAATATGTCAACGACTGTTTCTACCGTCCAATGGGATTGACCAATACCCTCTTCAATCCGATGAAAAAGGGAGATGGGGCAGAGGGGTACGTATGGGCTGAAATAGCGCCCACTGAACTTGATTCCACTCGCAGCTATCCCGATGCCCTTCAAGGCTATGTCTGGGGTTCCGTTCACGACCCCAATGCCTATGCCATGGGTGGTGTCAGTGGGCATGCAGGTCTCTTCTCCACGGCATACGATGTGGCCCAGCTTATGCAGATGCTCCTCGATGGCGGTGTCTATCGTGGTACACGTTACCTGAAGAAGGAAACCGTTGATACTTTCACCAGCCGTCACTTTGCCAAGCAGGGTAACCGTCGTGCCTTGGGATTCGACAAGCAGCTCTTCACACCCTCGAAGAACGGGCAGGTTTGCCCCGAGGCTTCACAATCCAGCTATGGACACACTGGTTTCACAGGCACTATGCTTTGGGTCGACCCGGAGTACAATCTGGTCTATGTCTTCCTCTCAAACCGTGTACACCCTTCGTCGGCCGATAACAAACTGGCCAAGATGAACATTCGTACAGACATTCAATCAATCATCTACCACCTAATAGAGAACAAGTAAATGGGTAGTTTCACCAAGTGGCTCTTCGCGGGCCTCGGATGGGCCATAGGAGGCCCGATAGGCGCCCTTCTGGGCTACTGGCTCGGCAAGGCCTTCTCTTCCAACGACCAAATAGGTGGTGGCTACAGCGACACACAGAACGCATACCACCGTGGCCCCTATCGCAACACTGGTACGCAGCAGGACGTCAACGCCGCCTTAATGGTGCTCATCGCCGCCGTCATGAAGGTCGATGGTCAGGTGAAGCGCAGCGAACTCGACTACGTGAAGCGTTTTCTGCTGGCCAATTATGGCGAGGAACGAGGCAAGGAGATGCTCAAGGTGCTGCAACAGATGGTCCAGCAAGACATCCCCATCGATCAGGTGTGTGCCCAAATCAAGGTCAATACCGACTATAGCACCCGTTACCACATGGTCGACTTCCTCTTCGGCATCGGTGGTGCCGACGGCGACTTTCACCAGACAGAAGTCAATATCCTGCGTCTCATAGCCCAGTACTTGGGTATATCGCAAAGCGACTACACCTCTATCTTCGAGCGCCATGTAGGTCATGACGACACCGGCTATTCTGGCGGCTCCAAGACTTCCAGCTCGTCCGGTTATAGTAAGGACCCCTACCGTGTGCTGGGTATTGACAGCTCGGCCACCGACGATGAGGTTCGCAAAGCCTACCGCAAGATGGCCATGAAATACCATCCCGACCGTGTGGCGGGCATGAGCGAAGAACTCCAGCGCAACGCCGCCGAGCAGATGAAAGAAATCAATCAGGCTTACGAAGTCATCAAAGAACGCCGCTCCTCAATGAAGTAATCAGTCGGCCAGCCGCTCCACCACCGTACCCACCAGTTCGCGCATCTGCGTGTGGTAGTCGTTCAGGAAGGTGCCGCAAGGGCGATTGGCGATGATGAGGCACACTGTCAGGGCTTCATGTCCAAGTAGGTGACTGAAACCATAAATCGCCGAGGTCTCCATTTCCAGATTTGTCACAGGGGTGCCGTCCCAGCAGAACGAGGCCAACTTTTCGTTTAGGTCGTCGATAGCGGGGTGCAGTCGGATGGTGCGTCCTTGGGGGCCGTAGAAACCTGGAGCGGTAGCGGTAATGCCGTGGTGCATGTCGCAAGCCAGTTTGTTCAGCAGCCTCGGGCTGCCCTGCACGCAGTAGGGATGAGCCAACTGCTCGTCCAGCCCCATGTGTTCCCTGAAGGCATCCTCCATCTCTGCCCATTGTCCACTATTCACAGCCCATTCCTTATAGTAGTTCATCAAGCCGTCTAGTCCGATAGCATAGGCGGCAGCTACATAGCTGCCGCAGTCTATCTCTGCTTGTAGTGAACCGCTGGTGCCTATGCGCACTAGCTGCAGGTGTCTGTCACTCTCTTCCTTCCACACGCCGTTTTCCACTCGCAGCGCCGCGTCCAGCTCTGTCATCACTATATCAATATTGTCGCACCCCATACCCGTCGAAAGGGCTGTCATGCGCGTGCCGTGATAGATCCCCGTCAATGCATGCAGCTCTCGGTTATGCGACTCGAACTCCACCGTCTCAAATACACCCTTGAACATATCGACTCTGGCTGGGTCACCAACAAGCAGCACCTTGTCTGCCAAGGTGCTGCTGTTAAGATGTATGTGGTAGAGGCTGCCGTCGGGGGCAAGTACCAGTTCGCTGGCTTTCATAGGATGTTATCTTCTGTTGGAATTGGTGTTGCGCGAGGTACTACCAGTGTTGGTGGTTGTGCCGCGGGTTGGGGTTTCTGTGCTGCGGCTATTAGTGGTTGTGCCAGCATTTCGAGTGTTAGTGGCGGTGCTTGCGCTGCGGGTGTTGGTGTTGTTGTTGGAAGTGTTCGAACTGCGAGTCGTTGTACCTGTGCTACGGCTATTATTGTTTTCGGAGCGGGTCGCAGTACCCGTGCTACTGTTTTCGCTGCGGCTGCTGACGCCGGTGTTGCTTCGCGTCGGAGTGGTCGATGTGCTACGGGTGGTGGTGGTCATTCCGCTCTCACGGGTGTTGGTGGAGCCTGTATTGTGGCTGTTAGTTGTACCTGCGTTGCGGGTGTTGCTAGTACTGCTGGCGCTACTGTTGCCGCTCCGGGCGGTTCCGTTGTTGCCGCTCACGGTGCCCGAGTTACGTGTAGTCGGGAGGGTATTGCCGCTGGAATGGCTCTCCGAAACGTTCACTCGCGGGTGGTCTACGCCAGGGGTCCAGTGCTCGATGGGTGCGGGTGCAGGTTGCTGCGGAGTGCGCATGTAGTAGGGCGGCAGTGGGGGTTGAGTGTGGGGTCCCCAGCCATGGGCTGGTGGGGCAGGGGGCATCCAGCCGTGCCGGTGTATGTCGTAGTGGTAGCTGCGCATATAGCCTGCGCGGTGCATGCGGCGCGTATAGGGGTGATAGGGCGGTACGTACCAGGCGAAGCGTGGCATATGCACCGTGGCGTGGAACCTCAGATACTGCGCTGCGTTGTACATGCGGCCTGCGCTGTACAGCCACACGCACTGCAGGTCGAGCGGCATATATACTTCGTCGCCTGTGTAGGCATCGTAGCCGTATAACCATATTTCGTAGTAGGCAGAGTTGACTCTCTCCATCCACACTTCGTTGATGAGTACGTAGGTCTCGATTTCGTAGTCGTAGCCACAATACAGCATCAGTTCCTGCTGTGCGTTGAGGTACTGCACTGTGCGATGCGCCTGTGCGTGGGTGAAGTAGCGTACTGAATTGGCCGATGCCGTGAGGCTCATCAGGGCCATAACTACAATGATTGCAATGCGTTTCATAGCGGTATGCTTTTTATTGGTTCTTTTTATTGGTACTGCAAAAGTACGAAAACTTTTGAAAATGACAAAATATACTTTAAAACCCTATACAAACTATAGCTTGTATCTAAAACTTATTTTGTATCTTTGCATTGAAAACTATGCTGTTTAACTCGCTGCAATTTGCACTTTTCCTGCCAGTTGTATTCATTGTATACTGGCTCCTGCGACGCTCGTTGCGTCTGCAGAATCTCTTCGTGCTTGCCGCCTCCTATTTCTTTTATGGTTCATGGGATTCCCGTTTTCTGTTACTAATCGCCTTTACGTCACTTGCGAGCTATCTCAGCGGTCTTGGTATCCAGACTGTCAAGCATTCTGTCAATCAGTCTTTTAAGCATTACGGTAAAGTGCTACTTTGGATCAATGTCGTGGTCAACTTGTTGATTCTTGGAGTTTTTAAGTATTACGATTTCTTTGCACAGTCGTTCGCTGACCTCTTCCTCGGTGGTCAGTCTGACGGGATGTTGCTCCATCTTGTCCTGCCGGTGGGCATTTCGTTCTATACCTTTCAGGCATTGAGTTACACCATCGATGTCTATCGTGGCAATATGGAGCCTACACACGATGCAGTGGCTTTCTTTGCTTATGTGGCGTTCTTCCCCCAGTTGGTGGCGGGCCCTATTGAACGAGCTTCCAGCCTCTTGCCCCAGTTTCAGCAGGAGCGACGATTCGGCGGTTCTCTTGCTGTAGACGGACTCCGACAGATGCTCTGGGGATTCTTTAAAAAGCTCATAGTGGCCGATGGTTGTGCAATTTATGTCGACCGCGTCTATGCCGACCCCTCCGCCTTTGGCGGCCCTTCGTTGGTGCTGGCGGCCATGTTCTTCTCCATCCAGATTTATGGCGACTTCTCGGGCTACAGTGACATCGCCATCGGTACGTCTAAGCTGTTTGGTATCAGGCTACGGCGCAATTTCAATGTGCCTTATTTCAGTCGTGACATCGCTGAGTTTTGGCGCCGCTGGCACATCTCGCTCACCACATGGTTCCGCGATTATGTTTATATCCCTATGGGTGGTAGCCGTGTGGCACCTATGAGGGTTGTGATCAACACTTTCGTAATCTTTCTGTTGAGCGGTTTATGGCATGGGGCCAACTGGACTTTCCTGGCTTGGGGATTCTTCCATGCTTTGCTTTTTCTACCGCTTACTCTTTTGAAGCGTAATCGCCGTTACCGCGAGGTAGTGGCGGTCGACCGTACTTTGCCATCCTTTGCCGATGTGGGGCGTATGACGGTTACGTTCATACTCGTTTCCATCGGTTGGGTAATCTTTCGTTCTCCGTCTATCGGATTTGCTATCAGCTATTTTGCAGGTATCTTCCGTCGTGGGCCTTGGTTGGCGCCCACAGGTGATGAGTATTTTATTATGTTTCCTGCTGTCTTGATGTTGCTGTTGGTCGAGTGGGTCAATCGACGTGAAGAGCACGGGATGGCGCGTCTGCCGCGTGGCCGATGGCTGCGGTGGTTGGTCTATATTATTATATTATTCATTGTGGTGGCATTCAAGCAGACTACAGAAATGCCCTTTATATACTTCCAGTTTTGAAACGCTTCTTCTTGCATATTATCCTCTTCATCCCTGTGGCAGCACTAGCTGTTATACTGCTTTTGTGGCTATTGGGTGGTACTGGCAAGCTGCGTAATGTGGAGTATCATCTTGGGCATAACGACCATAGTTACACGCGCTTGCGCCAAGCGGCCGTCTTTGGCCGGACAGATGTTCTTTTTATCGGTTCGTCGCACGCTTATCGCACTTTCGACCCACGTTATTATCCTAATCTACGGGTTTTCAATCTGGGCTCTTCCAACCAGACGCCTGTCCAATCCGAAGCACTGCTTCACAGGTTCTTGGATACCCTTATGCCGCGTCTAGTGGTTTTTGAAGTGCACCCCGATATTATGTCCTACGACGGAGTCGAGTCATCACTCTATCTGCTTTGCAATTCGACCCCTTCATGGTCTATGGTGCCTGTAGTCTTGCGCTCTCGTAATGCCAAGGTGATGTGTACGGCCGTCTATGCCGCCTTGCACAATACTTTTTCGCGGCAGTTTGCCACCTATGATGAACCTGTGGATGTGCGTGGGCATCGTTATGTCGACGGTGGTTTTGTGGAGAGGGAGGTAGAGCACTATTCTCCTCAACCGCACGAGTCGACAGCTATTCGTCCACTCCAGTCGCAGTGTGCCGCCTTGCAGCGCTGTGTGGACTATCTCAAGAAGCAGGGTGTGCCCTGTATTTTGCTAGAGGTTCCAGACACAAAAGTGCTGATGTGCTCGTATGATAACCTGGCTGAATTTCAGGCGCAAATAAGATGTTATGGTAATTTTTACTTTAAGTCATTGGATACACTTGTCGACTCGCTTCATTTCTATGATGACACCCACCTCAACCAGGAGGGTGTAATGCTCTACAACACCTTTGTGCGTGACAGTATCATCCTGCCCACACTTGACAGTCTAAACCTTAAACGATAAACTCTAAATTATAAAAGATGATTATTCTTGGCTTGATGTCAGGCACATCGCTCGATGGAGTTGACCTTGCTGTGTGTAATGTGGACGAGAAGGGCTACTCTATTCTTGCAGCCCGGACCGTTCCATATCCTAAGGCATGGCGTCAACGGCTGTCCTCCCTCGAGCATGCATCAGCGTTCGAATATGCTAAAGTAAATGTTGAATTGGGATGTTACTTTGGCAAGATAATCAATGATTTCTTGGGTGATAACAAATTGAAGGTAGAGGCCGTTGCATCGCATGGGCACACCATCTTCCATCAACCTGCAATCAAGCTAACTACACAGATTGGCGATGGAGATGCTATTGCCGCCGAGACGGGCCTGCCAGTGGTAAGCAACTTTCGAACGCTCGATGTGGCTCTTGGTGGTCAGGGGGCTCCTTTGGTGCCTATAGGCGACGCATTGCTCTTTGGCGAGTATGGCGCCTGTCTCAATCTCGGGGGTATTGCAAATATTTCATATCGTGTTGGAAACAAAAGAGTTGCTTATGATATATGTCCATGTAACATGGCCCTCAACCGATTGGCCTCGCGTCTGGGGTTGGAGTATGACTCCGAAGGTCTTCATGCCAGGGAAGGCAAGGTAGACAACGAGTTGGTCTCCAGACTTAATGCTATAGAATACTACAAAAATATGCCTCCCAAGTCCTTAGGTAGGGAATGGTTCGATAGCCAGTTCTGGCCTTTTTTGCAGAATTTAAGTCTTTCGGTGGACGATCTCCTGGCCTCGGTCACATGTCATATTGCTGGTCAGATAGCCGAAGTGCTTCGTCGGCAACAGATAAACTCCCTGCTTGTTACAGGTGGAGGTGCCTTTAACCGCTATCTGATTGAGTCTGTTTGCCTGCTTCAACCAAAGGTGAAGGTGGTTATACCAGACGATTTAATTGTCAATTATAAAGAAGCACTTGTTTTTGCACTTCTCGGATATCTTCGCCTTTCAAAAAAAGTAAACACATTGGCTTCAGTCACCGGAGCCAGATGTGACTCCATAGGAGGTACTGTCAGCGGTTGTTTTCCTCAAATACCTTCGGGGAATGATGACACGCGCCAATGATCCTTGTATTTCTACATAGGCACCAGAAGCAGTAGTTGCTACCAGACTTTATCGAAATCTTCTTTTTCGCGTACTTGTGGGTCGCGCTGGTATTCAAGTAGTTTGGCATATTTGAGGTAGCTGTTGAGTGCGATGGCCTTGCTGAGGGTGAGGCCGTCGATGCCGCCCAGAAAACCTCCACGTATGATGTAGTTGACCAGGAAAGCAGCGCCCCCATGCCAAATGGGCGACCACCAGTGGGCACGTTTACCTTTGAGGTAGAGCACCTTGGCTCCACGTGAGCTGTAGTCACGTCCGGGCTTTGCGAAAAGTTGTCCGAGGTTGGCGTAGCGGTAATGGATGAGGTCGGCCTTGAGACGGCAGGTGTTGCGGGTGGAGACGGTGGCGTGTTGCTTGACTTCGGGGAAGCGCAGGCGGTCGTGACGATAGAGTCGCACGAGGTAGTCCGGGTACCAGCCACAGGCTTTGATCCAGCGGCTGCCAACATAGTTGCGGCGGCGCAGGGCGAAACCGTCGTAGGGTGTGTGGTCGAAGTCGATGGTGCGGATGCGGGCCACCAGTTCAGGGGCGAGGCGTTCGTCGGCGTCGATGCTAAAAACCCACAGGTTCTTGACATATTTGAGGGCTACGTTTTTCTGTATACCGTCGCCGAGGTAGGGTTGAAGATGGACCTGGGCGCCTGCTTGACGAGCAACCTCAACGGTGCGGTCCGTGCTGCATGAGTCAACGACGATGACTTCGTCGCAAACCTGCTGTAGAGACTCGATGGCTTGCTGTATGTTTTTCTCTTCGTTGAGGGTGGTGATGATGCCGGATATTTTCATGTTTGCCTGATTGCTTGTTTGTTTGAATACTTTGGTCTAAAGTGTTTGTTCTGTTTTTAGAGTATTTGATTGTGAGTGTGTTGTAAAAAAGTTTGCTTTTTTATTTTGTCATGTCGTTTTTTTGTAGTATTTTTGCACCCGTTTTTGAGCGAGGGTAAGTCTCAAATAATGGCGGGATAGCTCAGCTGGTTAGAGCGCTGGATTCATAACCCGGAGGTCATCAGTTCAAGTCTGATTCCCGCTACAGGAAGCTCTGCAAGATTGTAGAGCTTTTTCTATTTTCTGCAGAGCTTGTTCGGGGGTGACATTGCGTAGGCAGCGGTAGTCGTGGTAGCGGCAGGGTCGGTTGCCATAGGCGGAGCAGGGCTGGCATGGGAGGTTGGCACAGAGGGCATCAGCGGGCTGCTGGCCAAAGCCGTAGAAGCCGAAGGCGGGGTGGGTGGCTCCCCAGATGCTTACGACACGGGTGCCGACGGCACTGGCGAAGTGCATGTTGGCTGAGTCCATAGATACCATCAAAGACAGTTTTTGTATTTGTTCCAGCTCTTCACGGAAGGAGTATTTCCCTGCCAGCGAGGTGATGTTGGGGTGCTGTAAAGCCAGTTGTTCCAGTTGCGTGGCTTCGTCGCGGCTGCCGAACAGCAACACGCTGTAGCCCTTTTCGGCTAGGTCAAGTGCGAGTGTGCAGGTGTTCTCCCATGGCCATATCTTACCGGTGTGCTGTGCAAAGGGTGCTAGGCCGATGGTGGGTAGTTGGGAGTGGGTGGAGTTTAGTTGGGAGTGGGTGAGGTCGCCTTCGGCGAGGCCTAGACGGCAGAGGGTGTCAGCATAGCGCTGCCACTGTTGGCGGCGAGCATTCAGAGAGTTGTGAGTTGTGGGCAGATCCGACAATATACCAGCGGGCAGCAAGTGGCGATGAAGCATGGTCCATCGTGAGAGACGCCCTTTGCGGATGTGGCTGATGGTGAGTGGATAGCGGAGGAACAGCAGGGCGAGGCGGACACGTAGGATGCCGTGGAGGTCGGCTACTGCATCGGCACCGACGGCGCGCAACTGGCGGCTGATATCGCGGGAGCGCTGTCTTTTGGCAACTCCCAGAAAACTGACGTTGGCGATGCCTTCAAAGAGGGGCTCCACAAGCGGCGGAGCCGCAACAGTGAAACGTACGTCAGTGTTGGCCTGGGCGAAGGCACGGACAACGGGCGCTGCAATGGCGGCATCGCCCAGGGCCGAGAGTCGCACAACAAGGACGTGGCTAGGCTTGCGCTTTGCCATAGAGCGAGGGGTTGAGCGAGGGGTCGTTGTACATTTTCATCTGGCGGTAGAGGCGCATAATGCGGTGTCCAGCAGCCAAATCGTCGAGAAGTTGATCGATGGCGGTGGTGAGGTCTGCCCGCTGGGTAAGGAGCGTGTCAAGTTTGGCCTGGCACTTGGCCCGGTGCTGTGCATCGCCGCGTTGGCTCTCGATTTGGAAATGATAGACTTTGAGCGCCAAGATGGAGAGGCGGTCGATGGCCCAGGCCGGAGTTTCGGTGTTGAGACGTGCGTCGGGCAGGGGGGCTACATTGCCAAAGAGCGACATATAATGGTCGTCGATGCGTTCTACAAGGTCGGTGCGGTGCTGGTTGGAACGGTCAATGCGCCGTTTGATAGCGAGGGCCTCGACGGGGTCAACGTTGTCGGGGCGGACAATGTCTTCGAGGTGCCATTGGACAGTATCTACCCACGACTTCTCCCACAGTAGTGCTTCAAAGCTTCCGTCAGGATAGGGGTTTCTCATGGGTGTGTCGACCGAGTCGGTGGTGTGATAGTCAGCCACCTGGGTTTCGAATAATTTATAGAGATTATTGGCTTTCATGGATATATAGTTTAATAATTTATAGTATGCATTTTACGGTTTTATGTTTTATGGATTATGGTTTATTTTAAAAAATGTGTCCGATGTTAAGGAAGAGGTAAGGGGTACGGGTGCGGCTGGAGTAGCCAATGCGGGCACCGAGGGGGCCGATGATGGTATTGTAGTAATAGGCGGCCTGAAGGCCGAAGATGAAGCTACCGGTGTCGATGGGGGCGAGTTGGTCGGTGTGGTAGGCGAGGGTGGTGAGGAGCAGGAGGTAGTGGTTTTTGAGCAGATGGCACTGCATTTGGAACTGTGCTGCTGCAAGATGACGGTTGGCGAGTTCAAGATGTCCGATGCCAGCAAAGGGCATCTGTTGCTCCACAATGAGGCCGAAGGAATTACCGCCGATGGCATTGGTGTAGACCAGAGGTACTTCGGGCCCCAGAAGAAGGCGGGAGTAGAACATGGGTTGGAGCGTCCAGTGTTCACTGACGGGGATGTTGACCCTCCAATGGACCAAAATGTCGCTCAAAGCAGGCTTGTCGTCAAAACTGTAGAAGTTAGTGGTGCGATAGGCGTAGGAGGCGTGGAAGCGGTTGCCGCGCGAAGGGAAATACCAGTCGTTTTCGGTATTGAGGTCAGCGCTGGCATGGTAAGAAATGTAGTGGTCGTCGTCGAGTGAGGGAATGGAACCGCTAGATGAAAGCAGGCGCCCATAGTAGTTGAGGTAGTCCCATCGGATGCCGGCACGCAGGTTGTAGCGACGCAGGCGTAGGTCGAAGGGGGTGAAGTCGGCAGTGTGTTGGTGGTAGCGTACGTTATGAGTGCGGACGCCAGCGGAATAGATGTCGAGGTCGGTGTTGCGAAAAGTGTAGGCGAGAGTGGGGTTGAATCCTTTGAGGGGTGTGAGCATGGTGGCTTCTGCACGGGCCATAAGACGTTTGCCGAGTCGGAGGGTGCCGGCGACACCCATAGGGAGGACTCCTTTGAGCGGCATTTTGATAGCTAGCTGAACTGCTCCCATCTCCTCGCTGTCGAAGCGGAAGCCGGCGAAGGCTATGGGGGTGGTGGCCACCGTAGTGGTGGATTGCATCACTTCGGCGTCGGGGACGCTGTGAAGGACATTAGGTTGCGGATAGATGACGCTGTCAATATTGTTGCGGCGTCGCAATGCGATGAGCTGGTCCCAAAGGCTGCGTGCAGCCACATCGCCGCGATGAAGGAGGGTGTCGATAGAGGCGGAGGTGAAACTGGCTGCGCTATAGCCGCTGACGTCGACATGCATAAAGATGTCGCTGGCTTTGATGTTGTCGGGCAGTTTGTTACGGCTGTTGATACTGATAATTTGTCCCATGACGGCGCCAAGGTCGTCGAGATCTTCGGCGCTGGTGAGGAAGTCCTGCACATTGACACCGATGACGATGTCGGCGCCCATCGAGTGCGCCAAGTCGGCAGGATAGTTGTTCTTCAGGCCGCCATCAACAAGCACCATGTCGTCAATTCGCACAGGTGTGAAGACTCCGGGGATAGCCATAGAGGCCCGCATGGCCTGAATGAGATGGCCGCTACGGATGACCACCTCTCGGTTGGCGACGATGTCGGTGGCCACGCAAGCAAAGGGAATCGGAAGGCTGTCGAAGCTGATGCTGTCAAGATAGCCGACACATAGACGCTGGAAGAGGCGATGGAGGTTGCGTCCGCGGATGAACCCACCGCGTTGTGGCTGGTCTCCGCCCAGACCTCGTATGAGGGCGTAGGTGTTTTGCTCCTCGCGCTGGCGGAGGGTAAGGTCAGCGGGATCGGTGCGGTCGCTTAGGAGGGCCGTCCAGTCTTGTGAACGCACGAGCGAGTCAAGGAAGTCTGTTGAGTAGCCGAGGCTGTAGAGGCTTCCGACGAGTGCGCCCATACTGGTGCCGCAGACGTAATCGATGGGAAAGCCTGCCTCCTCGATAACCTTGAGGGCACTGATATGAGCCACGCCTTTGGCACCGCCGCCCGAAAGAACGACAGCCACCTTGGGTCGGTCTTTCTGCGAACTGGCGGTCATACGGCGCAAACTGACGAAGGTGGGGGCAAAACTGAAAGTGTCGGTGCAGTAGCCGGGATGGGAAACGATGACCCGCAAGTCGCTCTCCGTACTGTAGTAGCGCACTGTGAAACGGCCTTGTGCATCAGATTGGCCACCAATGGCGTGAGTTACCTTTACATTAGGTAACGGCTTTCCTGTGGTGGCATCGACAACGCGTCCTTGGTGGTCGGAGAAATTGACATTCTGCGACCAAGCTGGCAGGGTGATGAGTAGGAGTAATATGAACGAAAGTCTTTTCATCAAGTTTGGGAGTAAATGTCTTTATGTACACGCAGGCCTTGCAGCAGGCCACGGAGTATGAGGAAGACCATGAAGGCGGTCCAGAGATTGTTGTTCCATCCGTGGTCGGTCAGATGCCCGACATAGTGCAAACCATAGTATTTCAGGCTGTAGTAGATGAGGAAGAAGGCTGCAGTGGCCACAAACATAGCGTTACGCATGGTGCGTGTGGCGGTGGCGCCGATGAATATGCCGTCAAAGAGGAACGCAGCGAATCCGCAAATGGGTATCACCAGTACCCAGTACATGTAATCGCCAGCGGCGGCAATGACCTCCTGCTGGTCGGTGAAAATGTGCAGAATCTGGTTGCCGAAGACGGCGTAGAGGCCGGTGAAGACTACGGTCAACGCCATGCCCCACATGATAAGTAGACGCACGGCAAGCTTGAGGTGACGCTTCTGTTTGGCACCGATGTGCCGGCCCACGAGGCTCTCGCCAGCATAGGCGAAGCCGTCCATAATGTAGCTGAAGAGGGTGAAGAATTGCAGAAGCAGGGCGTCGACAGCCAGTATCTGGTCGCTGATGTGGCTCGAGGCGGCGGTGATGAAGGTGAATACCCCGGAAAGACAGAGGGTACGCAGGAAAATGTCTCCGTTGACTTTGAAGAAGCGACGCATCTCGTCCCAGCGAAGAGCCTCTTTTATAGTTGAAAGTTTATACTTTATAGATGAAAGATTGTTGTTTCTGTGGAACTTGCGGCGGAGGAAGATGATGCCGAGCGCCAAGCCGGTGTAGTTGGCCAGCACGGTGCCGAGGGCTACACCGAAGATGTCCCATTTCAGCACCAGGACGAAGAGCAGCGACAGTAAAATGTTGACGCAATTCAACGCTATGGCTATCCACATTGGGGTCTTGGAGTCCTGCATGCCGATGAACCAGCCCTTGATGGCATAGAGCCCCAGGGTGGCCGGTGCGGCCCAGATGCGTACGAAGAAGTAGGTGAGTGCCAGGTTCAGCACATGGTTGCTGCCCTCAAAAATAAGCGGCACCGCCAAAGAAATGGGCCATTGCAACGCTATGATCAGCAAGGCTATTGTAAGGGCAATGGCACAGGCACGGATGAGTATCTTCACAGCCTCGTCCCAGCGTTCGGCACCGAAGGCTTGGGCAGTGAATCCACTGGTGCCCATACGCAGGAATCCAAAGTTCCAATAGATAAGGTTGAAAATCTGCGTACCGATGGCTATGGCGCCTATATGGTCGCCCGAGAGGTGCCCGACAATGGCCATATCCACCATGCCGAGCAGCGGCACGGTGATGTTGGTTATGATGTTGGGCAGAGCGAGGCCTAGTATGCGTTTGTTCATGCTTTAGTCGATGGCGCAGCAGGCGGTGTTGTACACTTGGTGAGACGATTTGTCTCCGACGAAGGCCACGATGTGACAGTTGGCCAGGCGGATGGCGGGGTCTTTCACACGGTAGGTGCCGAAGACGGCTTTTCGGTGTTCACCGGCAGTGCCTTTGGCGTCGACCTCAGCACCCCACACGTCGGTCAGCACATCGCGCAGCATGTGGTTGTGTGCGTAATCATCAACGATTACGTCGCCGTTCGCCTGACGGTAGACCAGCGAGTCTTCAATCAAGGCCAGCGTAAGGGTCATCGGGTTGGTGATGTTCTGCATGAATTGGAGCTCTACCGTAATGTCGATGCCTGTGCCATCGGCTGTGCTGTCGGCGCTGACGGCAATGCCCATTGTCGGCGTTTGGCTGGCTGCAGTTAGAAGGTCAGCAACGATGGTGTTCATCGCGCCGGTGTACTGCTTGCTTTTGTCGCGGTTGATGAATGCCGACGGAATGGCGTTGATTCCATAGTATTTGTCCCAGGAGGTGCCGTCGTCGGTACGCAAGTCAGGTTCGCCGGGATAGGGGACACCTTGGCCCACGGGGTGGTTGACCGAGATGACCACCAGATTCTCTCCCATCTGCTGATGGGCGGCTTCAAGGGTCACGTCGGCATCGGGGCAGTTGTTGCATCTGGGACCGGTAAACTTCTCTACCAGCACATTCTGTATTGCCTCGACTGCGTCGCCGTCGCTCCATGTGGCGCTGATACCGGCAAAGACGGTATAGGTGCCGTCATCGGCGGGGTTGATTTTGTCGCAAGCGGCAAAAAAGAGAGCCGCTGCAATTAAGTATATCGATCGTTTCATGATTTCAAACTACAGGTTCTTGATTAAAAACTGGTTGACAGACCAAAGGTGAGGCCGTTGCTGGCGGGCACCTGACGGCAGACGCCGCCGATGCAGAGCATGCCTTCGCGTTGCTTGCCGTAGCCCAACTGCAGACGTGTGGTTCCGTGGGTGTAGCCCACATTGACACTGGGGTAGTTGCCCACACCGTCGTGGTAGGCATACTGGTCACTGGCCGACACAAACCAGTGTTTGCCGATGCTCCATTCCACAAAGCCCATCACCCAGTCGCCCGCACGGCGGTCGGTGTGGCCCTCGTCGGGAGCATAGCGGCTGTCGCTACCCATCCATTCGGCTTTGAAATGAAGCGCGTTCTTCTTGTCGACACGCCAATGCAGGTCGCCCACCACGATGTGGTTGTGGTAGAGGTCGGGCTCGTGGCCCTCCACTACGGGGTTGAACACCTGATAGCTATAGATGGCGGTGAGGGTGACTTTCTTGCTCAGTTTCTTTTCTATTTCGATGGAGGCGTCGGTGAAGTAGTGCTGGCCGAGGCCGGTCCATGTGGCTGTGTAGCCTTCGGTGCCGGCACCGCCCACGCCCACGGTGTCAAGACCATAGATGGTCGAAGCATTCAAGGTTACGTCGGTACCGTATTTGCCACCCAGCCAGGTGTCTTTCTTGAATCGGTAGGTCAACTCGCCCTGCACTCCATTCTCGCCGTTGAACTGGGTGACGTACGGGAACATCGTCAGCGAAGCGTAAGTGTATTGTTTATTGATTGCAGGCAGGTAGTTGATAAACAGCATCTCACCCGACTCGCTGCGCACCGACTTGAATCCCATGTTGTCTATGTGTTTGGCCTGCAGGCTGGCGCTGAAACCTCGTTTAGAGTAGCCCATATTCACCAGCAGCGCCTCTCCCGGACGGTAGATGTAGCCGTTCAGGAGCGAAGGGTCTTGGCCTTTGCGGGCGTATTCGCTCTGCAGCATAAAGTGGCCGTAGGAGGCGTTGAGACGCACCGAGGCGGCACCCACATTGAGGGGAAGTATGAGGCGTCGCTCGGGATCGGCGGCCGAAGGAATGCTCTCGTCGCCCTCGTATTTGGAAACGAAACCCGCGCCCAGAGTCAGTTGCAGCTTGCTGTCGGCCATGCACTTGAAGAGTGTGTTGAGGTCGGCCTCGGCATCTAGGCCTCGCACTAGGCCGTCGCCGTAGTTCCAGTAGACACGCTGTTTACCGACCAAAGCCTTGACCGTAATTCCGTCAACGGGACGCAGCTGCAGGTTCAGTCCCAGCAGGGCATTGTCCAGTCCCAGATAGCGGTCTTCATAGGCGCGTAGTATCATGCCCGAGCCGAACTGCTCATAGAAATGACCCGCCGTCACGGCGATGCGTTTGGCCTTGTAGGCTACGAAATAGTGGGCGATACCTTGGCCTTCATATTGTGCGTTGAATCCCAGCAACGGGGTTTGATAGGCCTCGAAGCGCAGGCCGGCGCTGAAGTCGCCGTTGGTGTAGAGAATGTCGGCGCGGGCGTTCATCTTGAGGCGTTCGGGTACGTTCTCGGCACCGATTACCGAGTCCTCGCGGCTCATCTGGCCATCGAGCTGTATGTTGCCCGTCACGTGGCCCCCCATGATACCCTGGGCGCCGGCAGTGCCGGCAGTGAGGCATATGAGGCCTGTCAAGAATAATCTTTTTGTGATAGTCATACTTTGTAATTATTATTTATAACGTTGGGGTCAGCCCCGTCAGTTCTTTCACTATTTTATTGCTGTTCTTCTGCTGTACTTCTAGGAAATGAAGAAGAACAGCAGAAGAACAGCAGTCAAAAAACAGAAAACAAGTCGTTCTGTTGCTGTCTTCTTATACGTGGACGTTGCTACTTGAGTAGGGCGCGGACTTGGTCGATGAGCTCCTCTTCGGCACCGGGCTGGTAGCCTTTGTGCTGCCACACTATCTCGCCTTCTCCGTTGATGACAAAGGTGTGGGGCGGATCCTGTCCGATGTTGAGGGCGGAGGCAAAGTCGCGGTTGCTGTCGAGCAGCACCTCGTAGTAGTGGCTGTATTCGTCGTCGCCGGTGTTGCTCCAGCCTTGCTTCTCGACCACGCCTTTGACGCGTGCGGCCGTGCGTGCATCGTCGATGGAGACGATGTACATCTTTATACCAGTCTCTTCGACCCACTCGTCATACTGCTCACGGATGGTCTTGAGTTCGAGCATGCAGGGACCGCACCAGGTGGCCCAGAAACTGATGATAACGGGGCGCCCCTCGTTCTGGATGACGTCGGAGGTGACGTTTTTTCCGTCGAGGGTGCGGAGGGTGACTCCGGTGGGCAACTTGGCGCCCTGGGCCATGAGGGTGCCGGCAATGAGCAAGCCGAGCGTTGCAAGAAGTATTTTCTTCATCTTTGGGTTTGTTTTGTTATTCTATATGTTAAGTACTGTGTCAAGACGTTTTATTGCATCCTCTTCAATGGCGATAAGCTGTTCGGTGTCGGGGGTGGCTTCTCCGTCGGCCACATCGTCTCGAAGTTGGAAGAGACGGCCGTAATGGAGACCGAATTCGCGGTAGGCAGGATTGCCAAGTTCTG
>JAEEGL012585992.1_pt1 | contig 20802 bp, 17 predicted proteins | sample 9134231 | NCBI WGS metagenome assembly JAEEGL01 (sample SAMN16246548, study PRJNA631951) | gut metagenome | biome: gut microbiome; feature: rumen; material: fiber-attached | host: Bos | place: Iran: Karaj | collected 2018-10
CCTATGAAGAGATCGAGGAAAGAAGACACAGAAAGAATGAGAGACAGGGCAGGGTGATCCACGGCAGAAAACAGGTGACCGGAAACTATATGGAGAACTTGAAGCTTGAAGGTGAAGATGAATCGGGAAGCGATGAAATGAGGGAGCTTTCCGATGCTTCCTTACAAGATGATATCGATCTTGAAGAGCTTTCAAGGAATATTGAGGAAAAGGTTTCGGATACTGTTCCCGTTGAAGAAAAGAAGGATGATGTGATCATTCCTTTTATAAGACCCGCAATTGAGATCATACCGGAGGAGGAATACGAGGAACCCGAAGTTGATGAGTATAAAGAGAATAAAGAACCGGAATATGAAGATGTTCCGGTAAGCTTTGATGAATATGAAGCGGATAAAGAAGAAGTAGAAGCAGAAGAGGATGATCCCGAAGATAAATTCGCAGTCTTTAAAAGGACGATGAAGGAGTTTGAAAAATTTGAAGAGGAAAGGCCTTCAAAGGAAGCATCTTCGGAAAGCAGAAAAAAAAGAGAGATTGCATCTTCTTCCATTCCCGAAGGCATAGTCATAAATCATGATGAAACGGATGAATATATTCTTCCGGATCCTTCAATGCTTGAAAAGGGAAAGAGACATTCCGGTTCGGACAGAAACGAAATAAAGGAGGTCTCCGAAAGACTTAAGGAGACACTTGCGAATTTCGGAGTCAATATTGAAATAACCGAGGTAAACTGCGGACCTACGGTCACAAGATATGAGTTTACCCTTGAAAAGGGTGTTAAGGTTTCAAAGATCTTAGGTCTTACCGATGATATAAAGCTTGCGCTGGCTGCGGAAAACATCAGAATAGAAGCGCCCATTCCGGGAAAGAGTGCTGTCGGGATCGAGGTGCCGAACAGAAATGTGCAGCCGGTAATGTTAAGAGACCTGTTTGAATCTCAGGAATTTAAGGAGGCCTCATCAAAAATATCCTTTGCAGTGGGCAAGGATATCGGCGGAAAAGCCGTGGTGTTTGATATAGCAAAGATGCCCCATGTCCTGATCGCCGGCGCAACCGGTGCCGGAAAATCGGTCTGCATCAATACGATCATCATGAGTATTCTGTTCAAGGCAAGACCGGATGAGGTTAAGCTTATCATGATAGATCCGAAGGTTGTGGAGCTTTCCATTTATAACGGAATTCCCCATCTTCTGATCCCTGTCGTGACCGATCCCCAGAAAGCGGCAGGAGCGCTGCAGTGGGGCGTAAACGAAATGGACAGACGCTACAATGTTTTTGCCGAAAAGGCCGTAAGAGACCTTAAGGGATATAATGCCAAGGCAGCAAAAGAGGGACTTGAGGTCATGCCGCAGCTTGTGATTATCGTCGACGAGCTGGCTGATCTTATGATGACGGCAAAGAACGATGTGGAAAATGCCATAGTAAGACTTGCACAGAAGGCAAGGGCTGCCGGAATTCATCTTATAATCGCAACCCAGCGTCCGTCTGTGGATGTTATTACCGGTCTTATAAAAGCCAATATGCCCAGCCGTGTGGCATTTACGGTTACAAGCGGAACGGATTCCAGAACGATACTTGATACTGTCGGTGCGGAAAAGCTTTTGGGAAAGGGCGATATGCTTTTTTATCCGGTGGGCTATCCGAAGCCTGCCAGAGTGCAGGGAGCCTTTGTTTCCGATTCCGATGTTGAAAAGATCGTGGAATTTATAAGAGGCCAGAAAAAGGAAGAAGAGGACAGCTCCGAGATAACCGCCCAGATCGAAAAACATGTAAGTGACAAGGAAAACGGGACACAGGGCATACAGGAAAGTACTGAAAATGATGGTGACGAGCTCTTCTGGGAGGTTGCGGAGTTTGTGGTGAATCTCGATAAACCAAATGCTTCGGTAAGTCTTCTTCAAAGACGGTTCAGGCTCGGATTTAACAGAGCCGCCAGGATCATGGACGAGCTGCATGAGGCCGGAATAGTGGGCGAAGAATCCGGTACAAAGGGCAGAAGCATCATTATGGATAAGGAACAGTTTGAACAGTTAAAAGAGGAGAGGTTATGAAAAGTGATATAGAAATCGCAAGACAGGCAAAGATGCTTCCGATCACAGAGGTTGCAAAAAAAGCCGGGATCGGTGAAGACGATCTTGAGCTTTACGGAAAGTATAAGGCAAAGCTTTCGGAAGATTTTCTCTTAAGCATTAAGGACAATGATAACGGTAAGCTGATCCTTGTCAGTGCCATAAATCCCACTCCTGCCGGAGAGGGAAAGACTACCGTTACCATCGGCCTCGGACAGGCCTTTACGGCGCTTGATAAAAAGGCTGTGATAGCTTTAAGGGAGCCTTCTTTGGGACCCTGCTTCGGAGTCAAGGGCGGAGCAGCCGGCGGAGGAATGAGCCAGGTTATTCCCATGGAAGAGCTGAATCTTCATTTTACGGGAGATTTTCACGCGATCACCTCGGCAAATAACCTTCTTGCAGCAATGGTCGATAATCATATCCATCAGGGAAATGAGCTTAATATAGATCTCAGAAGGATAGTGATAAAAAGATGCCTTGACTTAAACGACAGGGCATTGAGGAATGTCGTAGTTGGGCTGGGTGAAAAAACCGACGGCTTCGTACGCGAAGATCATTTCACAATCACCGTTGCCTCGGAAGTTATGGCTGTGTTCTGTCTGGCTGAGGACTTAAATGATCTTAAGGACAGACTTTCTAAGATAATCGTGGCCTATGATCTTGACGGGAAACCGGTGTTTGCCGGTGATATCGGGGCAGTGGGAGCAATGACGGCACTGTTAAAGGATGCCGTTAAGCCGAATCTTGTACAGACACTGGAGCATACGCCTGCTCTGGTTCACGGAGGACCTTTTGCCAACATAGCCCACGGGTGCAATTCGGTAAGAGCCACAAAAACCGCATTGAAGATAGCCGATTACTGTATCACTGAAGCAGGCTTCGGAGCAGATTTGGGTGCAGAGAAATTCTTTGATATAAAGTGCGTAAAAGCCGGACTTAAACCTGATGCCGCGGTTCTTGTCGCTACGGTAAGGGCCTTAAAATATAACGGCGGAGTAAAGAAGGAAGATCTCGGAAAGCCGGATATCGATGCTCTTAAAAAGGGTTCGGTCAATCTTCTCGGACACATCGAAAATCTTAAAAAATACAATATACCGGTTATAGTTGCACTGAATTCGTTCTTTACCGACAGTGAGGAAGAGACGGATTTTGTGATAAATCTTGCAAAGGAAAACGGCTGCAGGGCTGCCGTTACAAAGGCCTATGAGTCAGGCGGGGAGGGTTCAAAAGAGCTGGCAGAGTGTGTGCTGGATGCTCTTGAAAATGACAGCTCAGACTTCAGGCCTCTTTATGATTCTTCTCTTTCGATAAGGGAAAAGATCGAAACGATTGCAAAGAAGATATACGGTGCAGACGGTGTGGATTATTCAAAGAAAGCGTTAAATGCGATCAAAAGACTTGAAGAGCAGGGATTTTCTTTGTATCCGGTATGTATGGCAAAAACCCAGTATTCATTTTCCGATGATCCGGCGCTTCTTGGCAGGCCGTCAGGGTTTAATATAAATGTCAGGGATGTTTATGTTTCAAACGGTGCAGGCTTTGTTGTTGCACTTTTAGGTGAGATCATGACAATGCCGGGACTTCCGAAAAAGCCCGCGGCCTTAAATATTGATGTTGATAAAGAGGGATATATAACCGGGTTGTTTTAGAGGTGTTATATGCTTTGTCCGAACTGCAAAACCGAGATTCCGGAAGGAAAGATGTATTGTCCCTCATGCGGGCATGCAATCCAGATAGTTCCGGATTTTGAACCGGATTTAGAAGAAAAGATCGAGATAAAGCCTGAAGCAATAGAAGATATTATGGCGGATGCAGAAGGCGCGGAAGCTCCTTCCGTTCCCGGGGGTGAAACAAAGGAGATCGACACAAAGGATCAGAAGGACAGCGCCCTTGAAAGGATAGAGAAGAGACAGAAGCAAAGGGCAGCAAGAAAGATATCCGTCGGTGTTAAGATAGTGTCTTTTATTGTTATCGCTGCGGCTGCATCGGTTCTTTTTATTGTTGTGCGCTCAAGGCTTCAGGACAGGTATTCAAAGCATATAAAGGCGGCAGTAGCCTTCATGGCACAGGAGGATTATGAAGGTGCATACGACGAGTATATCCGGGCTTCCCAAAAACAGGATATAACACAGGAATCATACGAACAGGCACTGCTGGGCGCGGCAAATGCGGCTTTCCTAAACGGGGATGACGATGAAGCCTTAAAAATATTAAATCTTGTGCTTGAAAAGGATCCGGAAAGTACGGATGCCTATGAGCAGATGATTGCAATTTATGAGGCAGAGGACGATATACTTTCGATAAATAATCTTATATCATCCTGCCCGGTATCGGCCATATATGAAAAATACAAGGAATATATTATACTTCCTCCCGAGTTTTCCCAGGGCGGAGGCGAGTATGAGGAGGATGTGGCCATAGAGCTTGAAGCTACGGACGGCGTTTCCGATATCTTTTATACCATAGACGGTTCGCTTCCGGATGAAAATTCCTCCAAATACACCGGGCCCATCGTGCTTACGGAGGGAAGCTATATCATATCGGCTGTGTGCCGGAATAAACGGGGATATTTGAGCCCGGTGGTTTCCGAAGAGTTTACAATCGCCTACACGAAACCCGAAAGTCCTTCGGTTAAACCGGATGAGGGTAAAAAGTCCGAGCCCTTAAATATTACGGCAGAGGCTCCCGAAGGATGCGTTATCTTCTATACAACGGATGATACCGCGCCTTCTGAGGAAAGCATACGGTATGAAGGCGAGATCCCGATGCCGATGGGAAAAAGCACCTTCAGGTTTGTAAGCATTGATGATAAGGGAAGGGTCAGCGATGAAACGAAGGTGTCCTACAATCTTAATATGGCTGCGGCCTTTTCACCCCAGGACGGCATAAATTATCTGGTGCTTACACTTTTTAATTCGGGGGTTCTTGCCGATCTTGAAGGGCATGCAAAGGGAGAGGATGCAGTATACAGCTTTGACTGCAAATCATGCTACAGCTCGGGAAGCAGGATATATTACATGCTTAATGAGTATGTCACAAGAAACGGCAATAAGGAGAGTACGGGAAATATCTATGCGCTTGATTTTAAAACGCTTGAGCTGTACAGGGCAAAAAGAGGAGAGGACGGCAATTTTACCTTTGAGATGTATGTGCCGGGAGCTTAAGTGTATTAAGTTGTTTTGACATAATAAATTGTGTTATTATTATGTTTTGATGAAATCAGATTCCCCGGGCTAAAGCCCTCGGAATGACATTTATAAGCAAAGACCTCTTAAATGACAGGGAGTAATGTTAAGAATGGGAAAAAATCATTTGAGAGAACGGCGAAGGATCTTTTAAAAGGGGGATAAAGGTATGCAGCTTTTAAAGGAAAGGATATTGTCGGAAGCGGTAGCCGTAAATGACGATATCATAAGAGTTGACAGTTTTATTAATCATCAGGTTGATCCGGAACTTATGAAGGCTATCGGTGAAGAGATAGCGGAGCACTTTTCAGCTTCGAATGTTACAAAGGTAGTCACCATAGAAAGCTCCGGGATAGCCCCGGCACTCTATACGGCCGAGGCACTGAAGGTCCCCATGATCATACTTAAGAAGCAGCCTTCAAAGGTCTTAAACGACAACCTGTATCATACAATGATAACTTCATACACAAAGGGTACGAATTATGAGCTGACCCTTGCCACGAGCTTTGTCAATGAGAATGATCATGTTCTCATAGTGGATGATTTTCTTGCAAACGGTGAGGCAGCAACGGGAGCCATAAGACTCCTTCGAATGGCACATGCAACAGTGGCGGGAGTCGGGATCCTGATAGAAAAATCCTTCCAGCCGGGCAGGGAAAAGCTTGAAAGAGCCGGAGCGGAGGTGTATTCGCTTGTAAGGATCGCAAAGCTTCAAAAGGATACGATCGAGTTCGTCTGAAGGTTAGATTCAGGGCGGGCCCGTTAAAATATATTTGAAGAAAATTTATCGGAGGAGTTTATGAAAAAAGTAGTCAAGTTCGGCGGCAGTTCGCTTTCAAGTGCCGAACAGTTTGCAAAGGTTAAGCAGATAATCGATGCCGACCCGGACAGAAGGTTTGTTATTCCTTCCGCTCCCGGAAAAAGGAATCCCAAGGATACCAAGGTGACAGACATGCTTTATGCCTGTTACGAAAAGGCCGAAAAGGGAGAGGATTTCAAAAAGGCCTTAAGGGACATCAGGGACAGGTTTCAGCGCATAATTGACGGACTGCATCTTAAAACCGACTTAAGTGTGGAATTCAGGAACATAGAAGAGCAGTTTAACAAAAAGGCCGGACAGGATTATGCGGCATCAAGAGGTGAGTACTTAAACGGTATTATTATGGCCGATTATATCAAAGCCTCGTTTATCGATTCGGCAAAGGTGATCTTTTTTAAGGAAAACGGGGAATTTGATCACGAAAAGACAAACAGAACCCTTTCAGAGGTTTTAAAGGATGCCGAAAGAGCAGTTGTCCCCGGGTTTTACGGGAGCCTTCCCGACGGAACCGTAAAGACCTTTTCAAGAGGAGGTTCCGATATCACGGGATCCATAGTTGCAAGAGCGGTAAAGGCCGATGTTTACGAAAACTGGACGGATGTTTCCGGGGTTCTGGTGGCGGATCCGGCCATAGTAGATGACCCCGAGGTCATAGATATAATCACCTATAAGGAGCTTAGGGAGCTTTCCTACATGGGAGCAACCGTTCTTCATGAAAATGCGATCTTTCCGGTTAGGATCGAGGGTATTCCCATCAATATCAGGAATACCAATGCTCCCGAGGAAAAGGGGACCTGGATAGTTCAGAGCACGGGACAGAAGGCCAGGTTTACCATCACCGGTATAGCCGGCAAGAAGGGCTTCTGTTCGGTAAACATAGAAAAGGATAAGATGAATTCCGAGATCGGCTTCGGAAGGAAGGTACTGCAGGCATTTGAAGACAATGCCATTTCCTTTGAGCATATGCCCTCCGGAATAGATACCATGACGGTGCTTGTGCATCAGGATGAATTCATGCACAAGGAGCAGAATGTGGTATCCCAGATAAACCGTACCACCCATCCCGACAGCATTGAAATAGAATCGGATCTTGCACTGATCGCGGTGGTCGGAAGATGCATGAAGTCTTCAAGGGGTACGGCCGGAAGGATATTTTCGGCGCTGGCCCATTCAAATGTAAATGTCAGGATGATAGATCAGGGATCCTCGGAGCTGAATATTATAATCGGTGTATCGAACGAGGATTTTGAAGCGGCCATCAGGGCTGTATATAACATCTTTGTTCTGGCGGAGTTATAATTTTCAGGGACGGAATTTAAGGAGGTTTAAATGTTTGAAATCTTAAAGGCTGAAATGCTGACCGACAATATCTACAAGCTTGTCGTGAAGGCACCGAATGTCGCACATGCCTGTCAGCCGGGGCAGTTTCTTATCGTGCGTACAGATGAATACAGTGAAAGGATAGCGCTTACCATATGTGACTATGACCGTAAGGAAGAAAGCGTCACCCTGGTTTTGCAGGCAATAGGTGCTTCAACCCTTAAAATGCTGAGCCTTAAGGAAGGAGACCGTTTTGCCGATGTGGTGGGACCTTTGGGAAGACCTTCGGATTTTATTCATGAAGATATCGAAGAATTAAAGAAGAAAAAATACCTTTTTGTGGCCGGCGGAGTCGGAACGGCGCCTGTTTATCCCCAGATCAAGTGGATGAAGGAAAACGGAATAGATTTCGATGTGATCGTTGGAACAAAAAGCAAAGACACGCTCATCCTTGAAAAAGAGATGGAAGAGGTGGCAGGAGACAGCCTTTTCATTACTACCGATGACGGATCCTACAAAAGACACGGAATGGTAACCGCCGTGATAGAGGATCTTGTCAAAAACGAGGGCAGGCATTATGACACCTGCGTTGCCATCGGTCCGATGATAATGATGAAATTCGTCGTTAAGCTTACAAAAGAGCTTAATATCCCCACAATAGTATCGATGAATCCGATCATGGTGGACGGTACCGGAATGTGCGGAGCCTGCAGGCTCATGGTGGGAGACGAGGTTAAATTTGCGTGTGTGGACGGCCCTGAGTTTGACGGCTTCAAGGTGGATTTTGACGGTGCAATGAAGAGAATGGCTCTTTATAAGACCGAAGAGGGAAGAAAGTACCTTGAAATGAAGGAAGGAAAGACGCATAAAGGAAACTGCGGTAATTGATTTGGAGATAGTGAAAATGAGTGAGATTGATGTAAAGAAAAGGATACCTGTCCGTGAACAGGAGCCGAAGGAAAGAGCAAAGAATTTTGACGAGGTTTGTCTCGGCTATAATAAAGAGGAGGCTGTGGCGGAGGCTTCAAGATGCCTTAACTGCAAAAAGCCCTTCTGTGTCGAGGGCTGCCCGGTGGGAATAGATATTCCCGGATTTATCGCAAAGGTTAAGGAGGGTGATTTTAAGGCGGCTTCCGAAATAATCGGTCAAAGCAGCTCGCTTCCTGCCGTATGCGGAAGAGTATGTCCCCAGGAATCACAGTGTGAGGGTGTCTGCGTAAGAGGAAAGATGGGAGATCCGGTTTCCATCGGAAAGCTTGAAAGATTCACTGCCGACTGGGCAAGGGAAAACGGTATAAAGCCTTCGGTGAATGCCGAAAAGAAAAATAAGAAGGTGGCTGTCGTTGGTTCGGGTCCCTCCGGACTTACCTGCGCCGGGGATCTTGCAAAGATGGGCTATGATGTGACGATCTTTGAAGCACTTCATAAAGCGGGAGGAGTTCTGGTATACGGAATACCCGAGTTCAGGCTTCCCAAGGATAAGGTGGTTTATCCCGAGATAGAAAATGTTAAGGCTCTCGGAGTGGAGATTAAGACCGATTATATAATCGGAAGATCAGAGACTATTGACGAGCTTCTTGAAAACGAAGGCTTTGATGCTGTGTTCATCGGTTCGGGAGCCGGACTTCCGATGTTTATGGGAATACCCGGCGAACAGGCTTTGGGAGTGTATTCGGCCAATGAATTCCTTACAAGGAACAATCTTATGAAGGCATATCTTGATGAATATGATACTCCCGTAAACTGCGGAAAAAAGACGGTTGTGGTCGGAGGCGGAAATGTTGCCATGGATGCGGCGCGTACTGCCTTAAGACTCGGTTCGGAGGTTCATGTTGTCTACAGGAGATCCGAAAAGGAGCTTCCCGCAAGAGCCGAGGAAGTTCATCACGCAAAGGAAGAGGGTATACTCTTTGACCTGCTTACCAATCCGAAGGAGATCCTCTCGGATGAAAACGGAAATGTTACGGGAATCAGGGTTATAAAGATGGAGCTCGGGGAACCGGATGAATCCGGAAGAAGAAGACCGGTTGAGGTACCGGGTTCAGAATATGAGATTGAATGCGATACGGTCATAATGGCTTTGGGAACCTCGCCTAATCCCCTTATTTCAAGTACAACCAAAGGGCTTGAGGTTAACAGGAAAAAGTGTATCGTTGCCGAAGAATCCGGTGCGACTTCAAGGGAAGGCGTTTACGCCGGAGGAGATGCCGTTACCGGAGCAGCGACGGTTATCCTTGCAATGGGTGCGGGCAAGACTGCGGCTAAGAGTATTGACGAGTTTTTATGCTCAAGATAAGAGGGATCTTATGGGAGAAGAAAGTGGAGAAACCAGAAAATCTGTGACAATGGGTCAGAAGGCATCAGACCTTAAGGCTTCGGGAGTGGTTCTGGTCGCAACCGGAAGCATAGGCTTTCTGGGCGTTGTGTTATGGGGACTGAATGTCATTCCGATGAGGATGCAGGGGATAATGAAGTATATATCCGTCGGAGTGATGGGATTTTTGTTTCTTGTGTTTTTGATCTCGGGTTTTAACGCGCTTAAAAGATCCAAATCCGCGGCTGCCGATGCCGTCAGGGAAAACGAAAAAAGAGAAGAAATCCTGAAATGGTTTTTAAGCGAGTATACGGCGGAAAAGATTGACGAAGCCATAGCGGCCGGGGAAACTGAGGCTGAAGAAGCATCCGGGGAAGCTGAGGCTGAGGAAGCATCTGGGGAAATTCCGGAGGATGCTTCTGAAGAAGAGGAAATTACCGAAGAACCGGAAGAAGATATTGACGCGGAAGATTTTGAAGGATCCGGTGAAGACGATGAGTCCGATGAGATTGATGACGATGCCGAACCCGATGAAAATGAGCTTTATTTTGAAAGAACAGGATTTATCGGCAAAAAGATCAGCGAAAGATTTCTGGAAGTGGACGAGGCACTTTTGTCGGACATAATAGAAAGTCTTTATTCTGAGATTTTCGGTTAGGACCTTTCATACAGACATGAAATTTACGGTTTTATGTGCCGGAAAACTGAAAGAAAAATTTTTTGCCGACGCGGTTTCGGAATACAAAAAAAGGCTGACAAGATATGCCGAAACGGAAATAACAGAGGTCGCGGACGGGCCGGACAGAAAGGCGGAAGCTGAAAGACTTTTAAAGAGACTGCCGAAGGATGCATATATCATTACCCTTGAAATAGAAGGGAGAAGCTTTTCGTCCGAAGCCTTTGCCTCATACATAAGGGAGCTTACCGTGCAGGGCTGCAGCCATATAGTCTTTATTATAGGCGGCTCGGAAGGACTGGACATAACGGTAAGACAAAAAGCGGACCTTGCTTTGAGCTTTTCGGAATTTACTTTTCCGCATATGCTTATGAGGGTTATCCTTATGGAGCAGATATACAGGTCGATGAAGATATTAAATAATGAGCCGTATCACAAATGACAGGTACTAAGGTAATCAGATCCGAGGATAATATTCATATACAAAGGGTTTTCGGCAATCTGGACAGAAATGTCGGAATGCTTGAACAACGCTTCGGGGTATCGGTTTATATCAAGGACGGGATACTTAATGTAAAAGGCGAAGAGGACGATGTCGCCAAGGCATTAAGGGTAATCGACGAGCTGCTCCTGCTTTCAAAAAACGGAAATGAGATTGAGGAACAGAAGGTGACATATACCATGGATCTTGCGGAGGAAAGCTCCAAAAGATCACTTGTTGAACTGGATAATGATGTAATCTGTCATACGGTGCAGGGCAAGCCCGTAAAGCCGAAGACAGCAGGACAGAAGGACTATATCGATGCTATTAAAGACAGGATGATAGTTTTCGGCATAGGGCCTGCGGGTACCGGAAAAACATATCTTGCCATGGCCATGGCGATAACTGCGTTCAAGAATGAGGAGGTGGGCCGTATCATACTTACGCGCCCTGCCATAGAGGCGGGAGAAAAGCTGGGCTTTTTGCCCGGTGATCTGCAAAGCAAGGTGGATCCGTACTTAAGGCCGCTGTATGATGCCCTTTACCAGATAATGGGCGCAGAGAGCTTTCAGAAAAATATGGAAAAGGGTCTTATCGAGGTGGCTCCGTTGGCTTATATGAGAGGAAGGACTCTCGACAATGCCTACATTATCCTTGATGAAGCGCAGAATACCACGCCTGCCCAGATGAAGATGTTTTTAACGAGGATCGGCTTCGGTTCGAAGGTTGTTATAACCGGAGACAAGACCCAGAAGGATCTGGCAAGCGGTGCGGTATCGGGACTTGATGTGGCCGAAAGGGTTCTGGCAAAAATCCCGGATATCGGTTTCATCTATCTTACTTCAAAGGATGTGGTAAGACATCCGCTGGTTCAGAAGATTGTAAAGGCATATGAAGAATACGATAAAATTAAGGAAAAGAATGTAAAGAATGGAAGAAAAGGACAACACACAAAACAGCGTTCAAAATAATCCTGTTAAAAAGCAATCCAGGATCAATTCATTTATTATCTGCATAATTTTACTGACAGCTTCTCCTGCCGTAATAGCCGCGGCGGTCATGCTTTTAACCGATTTTTCGATCACCGTGCTTTTAAGATGCACTGTGACTCTGGTCGTTTTATCGGGGCTTTTGAGTGTTGCCGTTTACAGGGCGGTAAAGGAAAGAGAGCTTCTGTTTGACAACAGGGAAAATCTGATCAGGTTTGTTTCTGCTTTTATCTGCTGTACCGTTCTTTCGGGACTCAGTGCAATCCTGCCCGAGTTTACGGTTCCGATCGCTTCTCTTGCTCTTATTGCGGCCTTTCTTTCCAATGTCTACTGCGGATTGATATGTGCACTTATTTTCGGTGCGATGCCATTTCTTATTGTGGAAAAGAGCTTTGAATTCTTCCTTTTCGAAACGGCCGTCTCCATGATTATTATTATCCTTGTGCTGGCGGGAAGGCATGAAAGGAAGAAGGCCGCAGAACCCATTATGGTGTTCACTTTTGCCTATATTGTTTTATACACGGCGCTCATTATACTAAAGCGTCTTGATCTGGTTCCTTCTGCCATAATCAATCCGGCGGTGGGACTGATACTTAACGATATTATAATACTGCTTGCCATAAAGCTTGTGGCCAGGAATATAATCTTTGCCTACGAGGAAAGGTATCAGGGAATAGTTGATCCCGAATACCCGCTGCTTGTTGAGCTTAAGCAGAAAAACAGGACCGAATACAAAAGAGCGATCCATACCGCTTATATCTGCGACAGGCTTTCGGATAAGCTTGGTTTTGACAGGATACTCTTAAAGGGTGCGGGCTTTTATCACCGTATAGGTGTTCTTTCAAAGGATCATGATGATGTATCTTTGGCCACCGTCTATCTGTTAAGACATGAGGGCTTCCCGGAACCTCTTATAAGACTGCTGGGCGAATACGGTAACGAAAGAATGCAGACGATATCTCCGGAAGCATCCCTTATCTGTATCGCCGACAGTGTGATAAGCGAGATATTAAAAAGAATGGAAAAGGGGGAAGAGGATATCAACTACGAAAGACTCATTGACGGTGAGATAAACAAGCTTATCGGTTCAAGGAACGGGAGACTTCAAAAATCAGACCTTCGGATTCAGCATCTTTACAGGATAAGAAAATACCTCAAGGAGGAAAAGCTCTATTATGACTTTTTGCGTTGAGTATGATACTGAAGTCGATGAGCTTATAAATATTGAGGAACTGTTTGAAGAGGCGGCAAGGCAGAGTCTTAGTTTTACCGGATGTCCCTATGAGTGCGAGGCTGATCTTACGATAACCGGTGACGAGGGCATAAGGGCCCTTAATAAGGATTTCCGGGGAATTGACGATCCCACGGATGTCCTTTCCTTTCCTCTCCTTGAGTTTGAGACTCCGGGAAATTTTGAGAATGTTGAGACCGGGTCTGCCGACAGCTTTAATCCGGAAACCGGAGAGCTTATGCTCGGAAGCATTGTTATCAACATGACAAGGGCAAAGGAACAGGCCGGCCTTTACGGACACAGCTTAAAAAGGGAGGTCGCTTTTCTAATCGTACATAGTATGCTACACTTACAGGGATTTGATCACATGGAGGATGAAGAAAGAACTGCCATGGAGAAAGCCCAGTCAGAAATATTAAAGGAAATGAATATTCCAAGAGGAGGCAGCTTTTGAAAAATAAAAAGATAACAGGGTTGATATATACGGCTTTAGCCTGTTTGTTTATATGTGCCTGCGGGAAAAGTGAACCTGCAGAGCAGCCGGTAGTACCTGAGGTGGAAGAAGAGGCAGAGGTTACAGATCCGGGAGCATATGAGCAGTTTGAGGAAAGTGTTTCGGAAAACGAATCCGAACAGGATATCATGTCCGGAGCCTTAAAGGCACAGTACGGATATCCTTCTTCCTACGGAGCCGAAAGGGAAAGAGACGGGGATAAGGTAAGGAGTTACCTGACAGGAAAATTCGTTCCCTCCTCGATCGGAGACAGAAGACCGGTAGCGATCATGCTCAATAACATAAAGGACGCCCAGCCCATGACGGGAGTAAGCTATGCGGATGTAATATACGAATGCGTGGTTGAGGGTGCCCTTACCCGTATGATGGGAATATTCGAAAACTATGACGATCTTGATAAGATCGGCTCTGTCAGAAGCTGCAGGAATTACTTTGTGTATTATGCACTGGAGCTTGATTCCATCTACTGCCATTACGGGCAGTCGAGCTATGCGGTGCCGCTGCTTAAGGAGCCGTTCGTGGATAATTTAAGCGGTCTTGCTGCTGAGGGTAATACCGTGTTCTACCGTACAACCGACAGGGAAGCCCCGCATAATGCCTATGCAAGTGCCAAGGGCATTAAAAAGGGCATAGAGATGATGGGCTATGATACCGCCTACAGTCCCGATTACAAGGGAAAATTCACCTTTGCCCGTGACGGAGATGATCATACTCCCGATTCTGCGGATGCTTATGATGCCAAAAGAGTTGAACCCGGCTATGTCATAAACAAGCCCTGGTTTGAATATAATGAGGATGATCAGAAGTATTACAGATTCCAGTACGGGGATAAGCAGATAGACGATAGGGACGGAAGCCAGCTTGCTGTGGATAATATCATACTTCAGTATTCTGCATGGCAGCAGGTGGACGATAACGGATACCTCGGTTTTGACTGCCACAGCGGCGGAAAGATGACTTATATCACCAAGGGAAAGGCTGTGGACGGAACATGGATACACTTTGACCTTGAAGAGGGGGCAACAAGATATTTCGATTCGCAGGGGTACGAGATAGTTTTCAATCAGGGAAAGACCTGGATTGAGATCATTCAGGACACAAAGTCAGATGAGGTTAAGGTAAACTGATAAGATGCCGGCTAAGAACAGGAAAAAAAGTTCAAATTTTATAGTTCAGGGCGGGATACTTGCCGCAGCCGGTATTGTGACAAGGATCATCGGTATGATATACCGGATCCCGGTCACGAACATAATCGGAGATAAGGGCAACGGATACTATTCATCCGCATACTATGTTTACAACATAATGCTGCTAATCTCATCCTACAGCCTGCCCCTTGCCATATCCAAGGTGGTTTCGGCCAGACTTTCAAAGAATCAATATAAAAACGCTTCAAAGGTATTTAAGGGGGGACTGATTTTCGCGCTTATTTCGGGCGGGGCAGTCTGCCTTGCCGTATTCTTTCTGGCGGATCTCTTCGCCGGTCTCCTAAGGGAACCTCTAAGTGCCATAGCCTTAAGGATATTTGCACCCACTCTTCTGGTAGTGGCTGTTATGGGCGTGTTCAGGGGATATTTCCAGGGAATGGGAACCATGGTTCCTACAGCTGTGTCACAGATAATAGAACAGATAATAAATGCCGTTATAAGCATAATTGCCGCAAAGGCGCTTTTTGATTACGGTAAAAAGGCTTCGGCTCTTTTAAGAAACGAGAATCTCTCTTATGCCTACGGAGCTGCCGGAAGCACTTTGGGAACCAGCGTAGGCGCCTTTATGGCTCTTTTGTTCCTGGTAGTGCTGTTTTTTATCGCAAGCGGTAACTTAAGAAGGCAGAAGAATGAAGATACCACCAGATACCAGGAGGGCTACGGTGAGGTATTAAAGATTATCCTTTTAACGGTTTTTCCCGTCATATTAAGCACTGCGATCTATAACATCAACGATATTCTGGACAACTACCTGTTTAACAGGATAATGACTCTCAAGGGGCTGGGTGCGGAAAAGACTGCAATCTGGGGAGTGTATACCGGTAAGGCAAAGCTTCTTCTAAATGTTCCGATAGCTCTTTCAAATTCCATAAGCGCATCGGCTGTTCCTGCTCTTGCTGCCTGCGTGGCTGCGGATAATATAAGGGGTGCAAGAAAGAGGGTTTCGGCGGCCATGAGGTTTACGATGATCCTTGCTTTTCCGTGTGCCATCGGACTGTTTGTTCTTGCAGAGCCCATAATATCTATGTTATTTAAAGGGGATCCGACTCTTGCAACCAATCTTTTGAGGGCAGGAGCAGTGATGGTCATTTTCTATTCGATGTCAACACTTGAAAACGGCATGCTTCAGGGAATGGACAGGATGAGAATACCTGTGGTAAATGCATTCGTTTCCCTTATCGTCCATATAATTGTCCTTATCGTGCTTATGCAGAAATTTAATCTCGGGATCTATGCGGTCATCATTTCCTCCATCGTATTTGCGGCGAGTATGTGCGTTTTAAACGGACTTGGTCTTAAGATCACAATGAATTTTAAGCAGGAATATTTCCTGACTTTTGCCGTTCCCGCTTTATCGGCCACGATAATGGGAGTGGTGATATTTATCATAGAAAAGCTGTTTTTATCGACACTGGGAAATCTGCCCACGGTTTTGATTGCCATAATTTTCGGGTTTCTGATTTACTGTGTGTGCATTCTTAAGCTTAAGGGCGTTAAGGAAGCCGAACTGTATGATCTTCCGATGGGTTCAAAGATTGTCAGGATGGCAAAGAAAATAAATCTGATGTAAAACATGAAAAAGAAGAATATAGCCGTTATAGGGGGAGGGGCTTCCGGAATCGCTGCAGCAATAAAGGCTGCCGGAAACGGACATGATGTTACGATCTATGAGCATACCGACAGCCTCGCAAAAAAGCTTCTGATAACGGGAAACGGAAAATGCAATTTTTCAAATCGGGATACCGGCACAGGGCATTATCATTCACTTACTGATAAGGGACAGACAGCCGGTGTTTTTTCGCGGTTTTCTCCTGAGTTTACGACCGGCTTTCTTGAAGATCTGGGTCTTTTTATAAAAGTAAAGGAAGGCAGGCTCTATCCTTTGACGGATTCGTCAAAGACGGTGTTAAATCTGCTTAAGCTTGAGCTGAAAAGACTTGATGTTAAGGTGATGCTTAAAAGCAGGGTGACAAAGCTTGATCCGGCCGGAGCAGTAAACGGGAAAAAGTATGATACGGTGATAGCTGCCGCAGGAGGAAAAAGCTTTGCCAAAACGGGCTCGGACGGATCGGGATTTGAACTTTTAAGATCCCTGGGCATAAAGATCACGGAGCCTCTGCCGGCCCTTGTTCCGGTGCCGGTAGTGGAGGATGTTTCCGCTCTTAAGGGTGTAAGATGCAGGGCAGGTCTTAAGCTTTTTATTGACGGCATTCATACCGCCTCTTCACAGGGGGAATTACAGCCCTACGAAAAGGGACTGTCGGGTATATGTGCAATGGATGTTTCAGGCGAAGCTGCAAGGGCGGTTTTTACCGGAAAGAAGGCTGAGATCGAGTGCGATTATTTTCCGGATCTTTCCGAAGAAGAGCTGTCGGAATATTTCGGGGATATTTCGGGAAAATTCCCCGCAAGAAGCCTTAAGGAGGTATCGGGCGGACTCTTTTGCGATAAGCTTCTGAATTATCTGATACATCCTGTTGACACCAGAAATAAGGACTGTCTTGAGGTATTTATAAACAGGATAAAACACAGCCGCTATACGGTGGATAAAAGGATAACCGGAGATTTCACATACGCACAGGTTACCTCCGGAGGAGTTTCCTTTGATGAAATAAACGAAGATCTTTCGCTTAAAAAATATCCGGCAATAAGAGTATGCGGTGAACTTCTTGATATTTACGGCGACTGCGGGGGCTACAACCTGCAGTGGGCCTTAAGCAGCGGATTTGCCGCAGGAGATATTAAATGATCAGGATCAATCAGCTTAAAACCGAAACCGGAGCGGATATTGACAGGATCAGGAAGAAGGCTGCATCAAAATGCAGGATTCCCGAAAAAAAGATACTGTCTTTAAGGATCCTTAAAAAATCCGTGGATGCCAGAAAGAAGGACAACATCAGGGAGGTATATTCCCTGTATATTGAAACCTCGCTTTCCGGGGCCGAAGAAGAGCAGGCAATAAAAAGGGCAGCATCAAAGGATGTCTTAAAATATGAAATATGCAGATATGAGCCGGTATTAAACTGCAGATATAAACCCGAAAAACGCCCTGTGATAGCGGGCTTCGGGCCGGCCGGGATCTTTCTGGGACTGATCCTTTCCCTGAACGGTTTTTGCCCCGTCATACTTGAACGGGGGAAAAGTGCAGAGGAAAGAAAGTCCGATGTGGAGAGATTTTTTGAAACCGGAGTATTGGACCTTAAGTCAAACGCCCAGTTCGGTGAGGGCGGAGCGGGTGCCTTTTCGGACGGGAAGCTGAATACCCTTGTAAGGGATGAAAAGGGAAGAAGCCGGTTTATACTTGAAACCTTCGTAAGATTCGGAGCACCGGAAGAAATCTTATATGATGCAAAGCCCCATGTTGGTACGGACAAACTGATGCAGATCATACCCGGGATAAGAAGCCAGATAGAAAAAAACGGGGGAGAGGTAAGGTTTAATAACACTCTTACCGGGGTTGAAACGGAAAATAATTCCCTCAGGGCTGTGATCGTAAACGATACGGAAAGAATTGAAACGGATAAGCTTTTTTTGTGCCCCGGCCACAGTGCAAGGGATACATTAAGGATGCTGAATGACAGCGGGGTCCGTATGGAGCCCAAGGCCTTTGCCATAGGCGTAAGGACAGAGCATGAAAGGGAACTGATAGATAAAGCCCTGCATCAGAAAAAGGCCTCCTACAAGCTTACCCATAAATGCAGGGATGGCAGGGGCGTGTATTCCTTCTGTATGTGTCCGGGAGGTTATGTCATAAACGCCTCAAGCAGCAGGGGAGAGCTTTGCGTAAACGGAATGAGCTATTCCGGAAGAAACGGGGCAAATTCAAATTCGGCTATAGTTGTAACCGTTTCGCCGGAGGATTTTTTAAAGGACGGTGAACCCCTAAGCGGGATTAAATTTCAGGAGGAGCTTGAAAAAAAGGCCTTTGATATTGCCTTAGGGAAGATCCCTTATCAAAGATACGGGGATTTTGTTGAAAACAGGGCTTCCTCAAACGCCGGAAAAATATCACCGCAGTGCAAGGGTGATCATGCTTTCTGCAATTTAAGAAGCATCCTTCCGGATTATGTGTCCGAAGACATAATAGAAGGGATGTCGGAATTCGGCAGGAGGATAAGGGGATTTGACGGAGAGGATACATTGTTTTCGGGAGTTGAAAGCCGGACTTCGTCTCCTGTAAGGATAGTAAGAAATAAGGAATTTGAAAGCAGCATTTCCGGGATCTGCCCCGTGGGTGAGGGTGCGGGTTATGCCGGAGGTATAATGAGTGCAGCCATGGACGGTATGCGCTGTGCGGAAGTTTATTTGAGGGAGTTTATATGAGAGAGAATTTTAAGGATCATAAAAGGATAGTCGTAAAGATCGGATCATCTTCGATCACACATTCTCAGACCGGAGGAGCGGATCTTATAAGACTTGAAAAACTGGTAAGGGAGCTTACGGATCTGCATAATGCCGGGCATGATGTGATCCTGGTTTCTTCCGGTGCGATCTCGGTCGGAGTCAGGGCTGCCAATATTAAGGATATCTACTATGACGGAAAGGGCAAGGATGAAGATGAGGGGCCTGATGAAAAGCTTAAATTAAAGCAGGCCTGTGCCGCCATAGGACAGGCGAGGCTCATGATGATATACCAGAAGCTCTTTGCCGAATACAACCAGCTTACGGCCCAGGTACTCATGACCAAGAGAACGGTCAGCGATGACTTAAACCGTTTTAATGCGAAGAATACCTTTGAGGAGCTGATGAAGCTCGGGGTAGTGCCGGTTGTAAACGAGAACGACACTATCTCCACCTATGAGATAGAATTCGGAGATAACGATACGCTTTCAGCCATAGTTGCTGCAATGACGGAGGCAGATCTCCTTATTCTTCTTTCGGACATAGACGGGATATTTACCGATGATCCGAATAAGAATGCCGATGCGGTCTTCATTCCCGAGATAGATCACTTAAGCAACAGGATAGAGGAGTTTGCCAAAAATTCCACCGGAAGCGCAGTCGGAACCGGGGGAATGAGTGCCAAGATAAGGGCCGCAAAGATCGCCTCCCAGGCCGGAGTTGATATGGTTATTGCAAATGCCGCCGATCTCGGAAATATACACAGGATAATAAACGGGGAGGAAGTTGGGACCTACATTCATGCATGTAAAAACAGGGATTTCTTCATAGGAGATTATCTTAAGGATGACTAAGGACGAGGCGAGGAAGGAAGGACTTAAAAAAAGAGGAGAGCTTTCTTTGGAAATAAGGCAGGAGTATTCCGAAATCATTTCCAAAACATTCTTTGAGCTGCCCGCTTACGGAAAGGCAAAAAGGATTTTTCTGTATTATTCCTTCAGGGATGAGGCAGACACCTCCAAGATGATTGAACGGATAATAGAGGAAAAGGGATTTGTTTTTCTGCCGAAGGTTGAAGACAAAACAAGAATGGCTTTTTACAGGGTCTTTGACATGGAAAAGCTTAAAAAAAGCAGCTTCGGGATATATGAACCCGAAGGCGAAGGGGAAGGTGAAACAGACCCCGATCTTTTCGTGATACCTCTTGCGGCCTTTTCAAAGGATCTGTGCAGGGCCGGCTACGGGGGAGGATATTACGACCGCTATCTTAAAGACTATAAAGGCAGGGTGCCGGTCATAGGACTGGCATTTTCAGTCCAGTGCGTACCCGTTTTTGAGACGGATGAGCATGATATAAAGCCGGATATGATAATCACGGAAAAGGGGTTGTTTAAGAGTGATGGATGAAAGTGCTTTACAGCTTGAATATATAAACAAAATAAACGGACTCATAAAGGGAAGGGGTCTTAAGTATTTTTCTGTCGTTTTCGGATGCCAGATGAATGAAAAGGACTCCGAAAAGCTTTGCGGCATCCTGGAAAAGGCGGGATATGAAAAGGGAGAATCCGAAGAAGATGCCGATCTTATAATCTACAACACCTGCACGGTAAGGGAAAATGCGGATAAAAGGCTCTTCGGGAGGCTCGGTGTCGCAAAG
>JAEEGL013140835.1_pt1 | contig 20802 bp, 15 predicted proteins | sample 9134231 | NCBI WGS metagenome assembly JAEEGL01 (sample SAMN16246548, study PRJNA631951) | gut metagenome | biome: gut microbiome; feature: rumen; material: fiber-attached | host: Bos | place: Iran: Karaj | collected 2018-10
ACACGACCTACGCTGGCCAGGACATCATCTCCAACGCTTCCTGCACCACCAACTGCCTTGCCCCTATCTCCAAGGTTCTGAATGACAAGTTCGGCATCAAGAGGGGTCTCATGACCACCGTCCACGCCGCCACCGCTACCCAGAAGACCGTTGACGGTCCTTCCAAGAAGGACTGGAGAGGCGGCCGCGGTATCCTCGAGAACATCATTCCTTCCTCCACTGGTGCCGCCAAGGCTGTCGGTAAGGTTCTCCCTGAGCTCAACGGTAAGCTCACCGGAATGTCTCTCCGCGTCCCCACTTCCGACGTTTCCTTCGTCGACCTGACCTGCGAGCTCAACACTCCCGCCACCTATGACGAGATCTGCGCCGCGATGAAGGCCGCTTCCGAGGGCGAGCTCAAGGGCATCCTGGGCTACACCGACGAGGCTGTTGTCTCCACCGACTTCCGCAACGACTCCCGCACTTCCATCTTCGACGTCAAGGCCGGTATCCAGCTTGATCCTACCTTCGTCAAGGTCTGCGCCTGGTACGACAATGAGTGGGGTTACTCCAACAAAGTGCTCGAGATGGCACGCGTCATTGCGAAATAATAAAATTTATTTATATATTCGCGTTAGCGAGGCCAGGCCTTCGGGTCTGGCCTTTTTTGGAAGAAACTTATACAACTATCTAATTATCAACATTATGAAAAAGTATGTTTTGTCATTCATGTGCGTAGCCATCATTTTCTCTGGCTGCTCAAACATGTCCAAGACCGGTAAGGGTACTCTAATCGGATCAGGCGCTGGCGCCGCCATCGGCGCTGGACTTGGCGCGATTATCGGTAAGGATGGCAAGGGTGCCGCCATCGGTGCCGCCATCGGAACCGCCGTGGGTGCCGGAGCCGGAGCTGTCATCGGCAAGAAGATGGACAAGAAGGCCGAGGAACTCGCCGCCCTTGAGAACGCGCAGATCGAGACTGTCGAGGATCAGAACGGCCTCCAGGCCATTAAGGTCACCTTCAACAGCGGTATCCTTTTCGACACCAACAAGTCCGACCTCAAGCAGGCTTCCAAGAACGAGCTCAGCCAGTTTGCCAGCAAGATGTCCGATCTTCCTGACACGGACATCACGATCTACGGACACACTGACAACACCGGTTCCGACGCTGTCAACGAGCGACTCTCCAATGAGAGGGCCCAGAGCGTGGCCAACTACCTCAAGAACTGCGGTATCGCCTCTTCACGCATGACCACCGAGGGCAAGTCCTACTCCATGCCGGTAGCTGACAACAGCACCAAGGAAGGCAGGGCCCAGAACCGCCGCGTCGAGATCTTCATCACAGCAAACCAGAAGATGATCGAGGCCGCCGAGAATGGCACTCTCGAGTAGTTATTCCTATTTACTAATAGAAAAAGCTCCCGAATTTTCGACGGGGGCTTTTTTTTTCTATTTATATTCCTTATATTTGAGCAACTGAAAAGAACTATTCATTCATCAACTTATAACAACCATCATGAAAACTATTATCAGCAAGACCCTTATGGCCTTTCTAACGGCCATAGTCGTGTCGTTTGTCTCCGCCTGCGGCGGCGACGAGCCCGATCAGCCGACTCCGACTCCCCCGGCTCCCACAGTGGCCGTCACAGGAGTCAGCCTCAACAAGACCTCCCTGGCCCTCGTCGAGGGCGGAAGTGAGGCTCTCTCTGCCACCGTCGCCCCTTCCAACGCTAGCAACAAGAACGTCAACTGGACCTCCTCCGCCTCCAGTGTCGCCACTGTCGACGGCAGCGGTAAGGTCACAGCGGTAGCGGCCGGTACCGCCACCATCACCGTCACCACCGCTGACGGGGGAAAGACCTCCACTTGCGCCGTCACGGTCACAGCCAAGAAGATAGCCGTGACAGGTGTATCACTTGACAAGGAGACACTTGAGATTGTCGAGGGCGAGGAGGCGACTCTCACAGCCACTGTCGCCCCCGAGAACGCGACCGACAAGTCCGTCACTTGGGCCACCTCCGACGAGACTATCGTCATGGTTGACGCCGGAAAGGTCATGGCCGTAAAGCCTGGCACCGCCACCGTCACCGTCAAGACCACCGACGGGGAGAAGACAGCCACCTGCGCCGTCACCGTGGTCGAGAAGGTCTACCCGGTCGAGAGCGTCACCCTCGACAAGGAGACTCTTGAGCTCGTCGAGGGCGATACTGCAGCTATTACCGCGACCGTCGCTCCTGAGAACGCCACCGACAAGACCGTCACATGGAAATCCTCCGACGAGGCCGTCGCCACTGTTGCAGAGGATGGTACTGTTACCGCGGTCGCTCCTGGTACCGCCACCATCACCGTCACCACAACCGACGGAGAGAAGACAGCCACTTGCGCCGTCACGGTCACCGCGAAGGTCTACCCCGTCGAGAGCGTCACCCTCGACAAGGAGACTCTTGAGATCGTAGAGGGCGACACGGCCGCCCTGACCGCGACAATCGCTCCAGAGAACGCCACCGACAAGACCGTCACATGGAAGTCCTCCGACGAGGCCGTCGCCACTGTCGCCGAGGATGGTACTGTTACCGCGGTCGCTCCTGGTACCGCCACCATCACCGTCACAACAACCGACGGAGAGAAGACAGCCACATGCGCCGTCACAGTCGCCGCGAAGGTCTACCCCGTCGAGAGCGTCAGCGTCGACAAGGAGACTCTTGAGCTCGTCGAGGGTGACGAGGCTGCCCTGACCGCCACTGTCGCTCCCGAGAACGCCACAGACAAGTCCGTCACATGGAAGTCCTCTGACGAGACCGTCGCCACCGTCGACGCCAACGGAAAGGTCGTGGCGGTCGCTCCCGGTGACGCCACCATCACCGTCACCACAACCGATGGCGGGAAGACAGCCACCTGCGAGGTCAGTGTCACGGCAAAGATCTACCCCGTCGAGAGCGTATCCCTTGACAAAGAAACAGCCGAACTCGTTGAGGGTGAGGAGGCCACACTGGTCGCCACCATCGCTCCAGAGAACGCGACATTCAAGGCCGTCTCCTGGACTTCCTCCGACGAGGCCGTCGCCAAAGTTGACGAGAATGGTAAGGTCACCGCGGTCGCACCCGGAAAGGCAACCATCACCGTCACCACCACCGACGGTGAGAAGACAGCCACATGCGCCGTCACCGTGACTCCCAAGCCGATCCTCGTAAAAGCCATCGAGATCAACAGGACAGAACTCACGCTCGTCATCGGGAAGGTGGCCGACCTGGTAGCCACTGTCACTCCTGGCGACGCCACCAACAAGAACGTCGTCTGGAGCTCCTCCGACGAGGCTGTCGCCACCGTCACCCAGACAGGAAGGGTCGAGGCGATCGCTCCTGGAACAGCCACGATCACAGCCACCGCAGCCGACGGCAGCGGAATATCCGCGTCCTGCGAAGTCACGTCAGAGAGCCTCACCCCCGGAACCCCTGTCTCAAAGATCGAGATCAAGGACCCTGACGGAAAGGTAGGATTCCACTGGCAATATATTACCGCGACCGACTACACCTGCCAGCTCACCGCTGTCGTGTCGCCCGACAATGCGACCAACAAGGCAGTCAAATGGAAGAGCAGTGACACGGATGCGCTTACAGTCGACTCCAACGGTAAGGTGACATTCAAGAAAGAATCATTCGACGCCTACGTCACCGCGACCGCGGCGGACAAGAGCGGAGTGACAGCGAAGATGTTTTTCTCTATCAACGAAGCCACGGCTGAAAAAATAAATTTGACAAGCAGTGGAGGTACAAGTTATTTCCAGACAAGGCCGAACGGCGCGTTCAAGGTCACTGCCAAGCTTACTCGTACTAGCGACGGGAGGTCTGTTTTCAATAACAAGGTGACCTGGTCCTTGAGTTCCAATGCCAGCTCATACGCCAAGATCGAGTCTTCCACCGACCTGACCTGCACCATAAGAGGGCTTAAAGAAATACCCAAGGGCCAAACTGTGATCCTCACGGCCACCGCCAAGGATGCCAGCGGGAAAGTGGTCTGCGAGGTTAAACAACCAATCTATGTTAGCGGTAAACCTTATATCTCGAAGATAAAAATCACTGAAGGTTCAATATCAGTAGGGGGCAGTTGGGGTACAACCGCACAGGTAGAGCCCGGAGATGCGGATGTCAAGAAAGTCGAATGGGTAACCTCTGATAGAACCGTCGTGGAGTTGACATACCCCGACTCTACAGACAAGAGAAAGGTGCGTTTCAACGGTAAGAAGAAAGGCATAGCCAAAATCACCTGCAGGGCAACCGACGGAAGCGGAGTCATTTCCAACGAAGTCATCATGGTCTGCAACTAGTCTTCAGACTAACGAACTATGCCTCAATAAACCCGGGGACCGAAAATGGCTGTGCCGATGCGGACGATGGTCGCTCCGTGCTTGACAGCGAGAGGCCAGTCATGGGACATTCCGATGGAAAGCTCAGTGAAGTCTGGAAGATTGAACCGATCTTCCAGACTTCTTTTAAAAGACTCGATACGGGCGAAATCAGCTTCTACGACAGCCATGTCATCAGTATTCGTTGCCATGCCCATCAAGCCACGGAATCGTACATGACTGAACCCTTCGCTCCCTTCGGCTCCGCTCCCTTCGACTCCGCTCCCTTCGGCTCCGCTCAGGGACCGGGAAAGGATTGCCTCTATCTCATCCTGTGTGAATCCGCCCTTGGTCTCCTCTGCCCCGAGATGGAGCTCAAGAAGGACATCTATGACCTTGTCATGCTCACTCCCCCACTTCTCGACCGCATCCAGAAGGTGCAGGGAATCAATAGATTCCACAAGCGAGGCATAAGGCAGGACATATTTCAGCTTGTTAGTCTGGAGATGACCGATGAAATGCCATTCGATATCGTCAGGAAGCTCACGGACCTTTGCGGAAAACTCCTGCGGGCGGTTCTCGCCGAACCGCCTTTGACCCGCCCGGTAGACCTCCAGAATCTCCTCAGACGGATGGAATTTAGAAACTGCCACCAGTTTGACTTCCGGTGGCAGTTCCTCAAGTATTCGTTTAAGATTATCTTCTACCATTCTTCTTTGCCTGCTCCTTCTGCATCTGGGCCTGCATCCTCTGGGCTTCCTCCAGACGCTGCTGCCATTTGCTCTTGGGCTGTTTCTTTCCTTCGGTGGCCTTCAGACGGGCCTGGATCTCCTCGGGATGAACAAACCACTTCTTGATAACCCACGTCTCAACCATGGTAATGAGGTTCGAGAGAAGGTAATAGTAGCTCAATCCGGACGAGAGGCTGTTACAGATGAAATACATCATGATCGGCATCATCCAGACGCTCATGAATCTCATGGATGCCATCTGGGGATCGTCACTTCCGGGCTGCGAGGCTGTGGTCAGCTTCGAATAGAAGAACATGGAAACCGCCATCAACAAAGCGAACAGGGAAATATGATCTCCAAGGAGAGGGACCCTTGTCCCGAAATTGATGAAGGAGTCATAGGCGCTGAGGTCATCCGCCCAGAGGAAAGGCTGCTGGCGCAGCTCGATAGAAGCCGGGAAGAAGCGGAACATCGCCCACAGGATCGGGAACTGGAGAAGCATCGGAAGACAGCCTCCCATGGGGCTGATTCCGGCCCTCTTGTAAAGATCCATCTGAGCCTGCTGCTTCTTCATGGCGTCCTCCTGCTTGGGATATTTGGCGTTCAGCTTGTCGATCTCAGGCTTTATGGCCTGCATCTTCGCGGACGATGAGTACGACTTGTAGGCGAACGGGAACACCACGATCTTGATGAATATGGTCATCAAGAGAATGATAATACCGAAGTTGGAGATGAACTTGTGGAGGAAGTCGAAGAGCGGGATGATCACGTACTTTGTGAATATTCCAACGACATTACCTCCCAACGGGATTATCCTCTCGTACTTCTGGTCATAAGACTTCAAGGTCTTGTAGTGGTTGGGGCCGAAGTAATACTCGAACGGAATGACGGTCTCCTTCTGACCTGGCTGGAAATCAGCCCTCATCCTCGCGGCACAAGCCATCAGGTTCCTGTCGGGATCGTCCTCCGGGAAGAATTTGATGTCAAACTCAGCGGAGGTGTACTCTTTGGGAGCCCTGAATATGGCCGAGAAGAACTGCTGCTGGAAAGCGAACCAAGCGACCTTGTTGTCCACTCTCTTGCTGGCAGAGCGGGCGCGGCCGATGTCGGCGGGCTTTTTCTCGCCTGAGAAATACCAGTCTAGCTTGGAATACTGGGATTCGTTCTTATAGCCTTTCTCCAGGCGGGGAATAGTCATCGAGTAGTCGAGATCGACCGAAAACACGTTCTTCGGGATCACATTATCCATCCCCACGAACGAGAGGTTGTTCCGGACCATGTACTCACCCTCTTTGATGGAATACCTCTGCTCGATGTAACCACCTCCCGAGAACGGGAGTCTCATCGCCAAGGTAGTGTCCGTCTTTTCAGCGACCTGGAAGATGAAGTCTGAAGTGTTGACCATCTCGCCGGCGTAAACCTGGATCCCGAACTGGCTCGTTCCCGGCTTGAAAAGATAGAGGTCCTCTCCGCCATAGGTCTTGTAGTCCTTGATCATGGCGGAATACGGCTGGGCTCCCTTGGTGGTGAAAGCCACCTCAAACTTGTCATTGGAGAGAGTGATGATCTCACCCTCGGCAGACCTGGATGCCTCCAGGAGGGAATCCTTGTAGATCGGCGCCGCGCTCACTTCGACTCCGCTCCCTTCGACTCCGCTCAGGGACCGGGAAGTGTCACGTAAAGCCTCCGCTGCAGCTAATGAATCCGCCCGGAAACGCTCGACAGCGGCTATCGAGTCCAATTGAGCCTGGTAAGCGGCCTGCTTCTGGTACTGCTTGTTCTGGTAGAAGGTAAAGCCGAACAGGAGAAGTCCCATCAGGACTATACCTATAATAGTATTCTTATCCATTCCTTACTTCTCTTCCTCCCCTTCCTGAGCCTTTAATATCTTGGCCTCGAGCTCCTTCAGTTCTTGCTTGGCGGAATCGATACGCTCCTGCATCTGCTTGATGAGAGGCTCGGAGTTCTTGGATGCCGAGAAGAAGCCGATGTTGTTCTCGTAGGTGACGATGTCCTGCTGAAGCTTGTTGTATTCCTGGACGAGACGGTCCTTCTCCGTCATAGGCTTCCTGGAGGAAGGAGCGGGTCCGCGTCCGGTTCCTCTCGACGGCCGTGAGGAGTACCCGGGGAACTTAGCCTGAATGGCCTCAGTATAAGCTTTTTGGATCGATTCTTTTTCCTTGTAGGGCACGAATCCGATTTCTCTCCATCTGCGCTCGAACTCCCTTGCCGCGTTCTGGTCCGCCTCAGCATCCTTGGGCTCGTAAGCGGTGATCTCATCGATCAGGGCCTTCTTGGCCTTGAGATTGCCATAATAGTCATTCTCCGGCTTGGCATTCTTGTCGCGCTCGGCGAAGAACTCGTCGCAAGCGGCGCGGAACCTTTTCCACAGATGCTCGGACTTCTTGCGAGGGACAGCTCCGATCTCTTTCCACTCCTTCTGGAGGGCGATGATCGCCTCAGTGGTCTTCTTCCACTCCTTGCTGTCCTTCAGGGCCTCGGCGCGCTCGATGATTGAGAGCTTCTTTTCCATGTTCTCGTTCATCGAGTCCTTGAACTGGGAGTAATACTCCCTCTTGCGAGTGAAGAACTTGTCGCATGCGGCGCGGAAACGGTCGTAAATCTTCTGGTTCTCCTTCTTGGTGGCGAAACCGATGGTCCTCCATTTCTTCTGGATCTCCTCGATCTCGGTGGAAAGCTGGTTCCACTCACCGGAGGATTTGATCTCCTTCTCGGCGATAGCCTCAACCTGCTCGCAGAGCTTGGACTTCTCCTCGAGATTCTCCTGCTGCTTCTCCTTCTGGCCCTCAAAGAAAGCCTGATACTTCTTGTTGACAGCCGCGGTCGCAGCCTTGAAACGCTCCCAGATCGAGTCGCGATATTCCTTGGCGACAGGGCCATATTCCTTCCACTGCTCATGGAGCTTCTGGAGCTCACGGAAAGCCTCGATGACATTATCATCCTCGGCGAGTTTCTCAGCAGCCTCGCAGAATTCCTGTTTGGCCTCAAGATTCTTCTTGAAGTCGAGGTCGCGGAGATCCCGGTTGATCTTCACCATGTCGTAGAACTTCTCGACATAGAACTGATACGTGTCATTGAGATCGCGGAACTTCGTGGCGGGGACAGGTCCTATCTCCCTCCAGCGGTTCTGGAGCTCACGGAAAGCGGGGAATGTGGAACTGACATCCTCCTGCTTCTCAACCAGGGCCTTGAGATCCTCGATCACAGCCTGCTTGGCAACGAAGTTCTCTTCCCTTTGGGCATCCTGCTGGCGGTTATATTCAGCCCGCTCCTTCTTATAATTGGCGTAGACTCCCTTGAAAGCGGTCTCGATGGCCTCGAAAGGATTGTCCTTAACCTCCTCCGGCTGGGGAGCGGACACCTCCTCGATCACATCCTCGCGGGAAGAAGGCTCATCGACCTTCGCCCCGAGACCCGCCTCGGCTTTCTCTTTGGAAAGTCTCTTGTAGAAGGCTGACTTGATAGCCTCAGCCTCCTTGTATCTCTTCATCCGGTTCTCATCTTGAGAGAGTTTGTCAAACATGTCAGAGAGCTCAGCCAGCGTCTTGCTGCCGAGATCAACAGTTTCCTCGACCTTTTCCTCATCTCCGTCCAAGACGTCCTCAACCTTGTCTTTGGCCTTCCCGGCGACATCCTTCACTGCCTCGACCGCGTCCTCGAACGCGTCTTTAACCTCTGACGCCACCTCAGCGACAGCGTCACCGACAATGTCGCTGGCTTTAGCGGCCAGATCGGAAACATTTTCCACGATCGTCTTAAGGGGACTCTTGGTCTCTTCTACATCTGGGGTATTGTTCACCTCAGGAACAAAATCTTCACTCATAGTACAATTATTAAGAGTTACACATTCATGCCATATTCAGCATTTTACAAATATACTCAAAAATTACGAATAAAAAAGTTATTTTCGCGAAACACGAATTTCAGCCATGCGAATAGATATCCTCACAGTTGTCCCCGAACTCCTCGAAAGCCCTCTGGGGCACTCCATAGTGGGCAGAGCCATCAAGAAAGGCCTTGTCGAGATCCATGTCCATAACCTCAGGAAATACGGCCTCGGACCAAGGGCCAATGTCGATGACTACAGTTACGGCGGAGACGCCGGAATGGTGATGATGGTCGAGCCGGTGGACAAGATGATCGAGGAACTCAAATCAGAGCGGGACTACGACGAGGTGATCTACATGTCCCCGGACGGGGAGAGATTGACTCAAGGAATATCCAACGAGCTGTCTCTCAAGGAGAATCTGATTATCCTCTGCGGCCACTACAAAGGGATCGACCACAGGATCCGGGAACATCTCATCACGAGGGAAATCTCAGTCGGCGACTATGTCGTGAGCGGCGGGGAGATTCCGGCAGCGTTGCTGGCCGACTCTATCGTCAGGCTCATCCCGGGAGCCCTGACTGATGAGACCTCCGCCTTGAGCGACAGTTTCCAGGACGGGTTGCTCTCCCCTCCCGTCTACACCCGCCCCGCGGAATACAAAGGTTGGAAAGTTCCCGAGGTTCTTTTGAGCGGTAATCCGAAATTGATCCGCGCATGGCAGGACGAGCAGGCGCTTCAGAGAACACGGCTCCTCCGCCCTGAGTTACTTGACGATTCCTCGCTCTAATTGAGTGATTTCCCGTGACAAAGACGGTACGACAGGCCACTCCCGCACGGACAAGGCTCGTCCATTTGGACAGGCGGGACGTATAGGCTCATGTAAGGATTCTTGCGGATCATGTCCATGAGCGGATCATCCTCGCTTTGAAGAATGACTTTCAAGCAATTGGCCTCATTGGAGGAATGTCCCCGAAGCAGCCACTTGGGCAGGCTGTTGGCATAGGCGGCGACAATCTCCATGCACTCGTTATAATCCTCGAAGGTCTCGATGTCATCCTGCTTGTCACTGACGCTTCCGAAAATCTCCTCAGTGGCATCGTCTCCCCAGACCATCTGCGAGTTCATCCAGATGTCATGCTCCTCCAGGACCAGGTCATGGCCGGAATACCCAAGGTTCAGGAGCATCTCGACAAGCCGCTTCCCTTCAGGAGTCTGGAGGCCGAAAGAGAACTCGGGAGAGCCAGAGCCCGCCTCAATAGCCTCAACAGGAGAGAATTGGCGAAGTCCTCCCATGTCGGGGAAGTCATTCCTCCCGGAAAGGATATTGCCTGGATCATAAATGCCTGGGGCGCTGACATAAGGCTCTCCCCCCAGGTCGATCCGGCAGAGTTTGAAAACCGGGCTCCCGGCCAATTTTGTCGTGAACAGTTCCATGTCCCAGCGGCCGGCCCAGTCATTGTATTCAAGCATCTTCCCGTAGAATTCGTCCACGGTCAAGACCCCGTAGAGATTGAGATACCCGAGCGCGGCCCTCTCCATCTCGAACGAGCCGTCCCTCTCTCCCCTGGAGATCGCCTCATGAATATGAGGAGCGACAATATCGTAGACCTCCTTTGGAATCCAGATTTCCTTGAAGTCCTGGTCCGAGACATCTGTCCCAAGAAGGCCGACAGTCTCGATGACGGTCGGGTAATCCGGATACTCCAGCCGCACAGGTACTTCCGGTCCGGCTTCCACAAGGGTGAGGAGCAATCTCAGATCCCGCTCAAGCATATTCCCGAGCCATTCTGAAGGCTTTTCGACAATAAACGCTCCCAGCCTTTCGACCAGCTCGCTCTTGCGGACATGAGAAGGGACATCCGCCCCGAAAAAGTGGCGGATGTCCTCCAGGTCAACCTTGTGGAAGCTGCCCAGCGCGGATATGATCAAACTATCCCTCAAATCAGATCGTGAACTTTCTCCAGAACCCGGTCATGTCCTCCAGGGATTTCCCCTTGGTCTCAGGAACCAGCTTCCAGACGAAGAGCGCTGCGATAAGGCAGATCACACCGTAAAGGGCGTAGGCGAAGAAATGGCTCCAGTTGTACATCGGCACGAAGGTGCTGGAAACTATGAAGTTGAATATCCACTGGAAAGCGACAGCGATAGCGGTCGCCTCGGAACGTATGGTGTTCGGGAAGAGCTCGGCGATGTACACCCAACAGATGGGGCCCCAGCTGAACATGAAGCAGGCGCTGTAGAGCATGATGCTGATCACTGGGACGAAAGCCGGGAGGGTCACGACGTTGCTCAGGGCCACGCCAAGGGCGCCCAGCGCCATTCCGAGCGAACCGGTAATAAGCAGAGGCTTCCTTCCGATCTTCTCGACAGTGAAGACGGCCACCAGGGTGAAACTGATGTTGATCACTCCCATGATCACCGTAAAGAGCATGTTGTTCGAGACACCCATCGACTCAAAGATCCTGGGCGCGAAATAAAGCACCGCGTTGATGCCTATTATCTGCTGGAAAACGCTCAGCATGCAACCGATGAACACCACGATGAGACCGTAGGAAAGAAGATTCTCCTTCTTCTCGACAGCGGTCTCCTTGATCTCGTTGAGGATCTCCCTGGCTTTCTCCTCACCGTTGATGTTGGAAAGGACGGTGAGAGCTTCCTCGTCACGATAGTTGAGCACGAGATAACGGGGAGTCTCCGGAACGGCCAGGATCAGAAGGGCGAAAAGACCGGCGGGAACCGCCTCGGAGAGGAACATCACCCTCCAACCTATCTGGTTTGTCCATTCCACGACGGCGGGATCATTGGCGTGCGACCTGATGATCAGGTAATTGACGAAATACACCACCAACTGGCCGAATATGATGGCGAACTGGTTCCAGGACACGAGCTTGCCTTTCTTCGAGGCCGGAGCCACCTCGGCGATGTACATCGGACAAAGGGCTGAGGCCAGTCCGACACCGACACCACCAAGAATCCTGTACAGGTTGAAAGCTATGAGCAACCCCTTGGTCGGGACACCTTTCTGGAAGAACAGGAACTCAGGATAATACGATCCGAGCGCCGACAGCAGGAAAAGCACTCCCGCCACGAAAAGCGTCTTCTTGCGACCGAGAGTAGACGCGAGAATTCCGGATATAAAAGCTCCGATGATGCAGCCTATCAAGGCGCTGGAGCTAGTGAACCCATGGAGACCGTCAGTGTAGCTGAAATCGGACGCTCCCTTGAAAAAAGCCTGAAGTCCTTTCTCCGCTCCGGAGATGACCGCAGTGTCATAACCGAAGAGCAGTCCCCCGATGACTGCCACGAGAACTATCGAGAAAAGATAAGCGGGGTTGCCTTTCTGCCTGTACATATCCTTATTAGAATGTTTATTCCCCGCGAATATAATAATTTGCGGCGAAAATATTTCAACTATTTTTTGTAGTTAAGAAAGTAATCGTTAACTTTGGCTCCGAGTAAGCGTCTGTATTTATAGAACTTCTCCAACAATAGCATGAAACGTATCCTCATCACAGCTATCATCCTTGTCGCAGCTTGCCTGCGCTCGAACGCGCAAGTTTTCATTGTTAATGACAACTTGCTTACCGGAAGATTGACTACTGTCAGCGCTTCCGTGGTTGACTCGCTCACAAACGAGCCTATAGCGTTTGCGTCATTCTACGTGATTCCCGCGAAAGATACGACAATAACCAATTTCACGCTCACGGATGCCGAGGGTAAGGCAAAACTTGAAGATGTTCCCTACGGGGAGTACTCCCTCCACGTGGAAATGCTTGGATATAAGCCAATTATAAAAAAGAAGTATTTCCGGGACTGGCAATACGACTTGGGCACGATAAAGCTCCAGGTTGATGAGAATTACCTTAAAGCGGCCGTGGTGTCCGACGTGGGCAACCCGATTGTCGTCAAGCAGGACACGGTTGAGTTCAATGCCTCTTCATTCCATGTCGGGACCAACGCGATGCTGAAAGATCTTCTGAAGCGCATGCCCGGAATGGAGATAACAGACGACGGGAAGGTCAAGTTCAACGGGGAGGAAATCGACAAGCTGACGGTAGGTGGAAGGACTTTCTTCTTCGGAGACCAGAGCACGGCCCTCAACAATCTTCCGGCCTCAATCGTGGATAAGGTCAGGGTTATCGACCGGGAATCCGAATCGACAAGGGACACTGGCCTCCAGGACGGGAGCCGGGAGAAAGTCCTCGATGTGGCCCTGAAGAAAGAATATGAGAAGGGGTGGTTCGGGAATGCCGGCGTTAAGGGAGGCACGACGTTCTCAGCCAAAGATGGCGATCCGCTCAGGGACGACAGGGGCCTTCTGTACAGCAGCAACGCCCTGGTTTCAGCATATTCCGAGAAAGACCAGGTCACGGTCATAGCTAATGGGATGAATATCAACGACTCCAATGGCGTCGTCTTCGTAGCGGTTTACGATGACGGAGAAAGGATTTCGTCAAATTTGAACCAGATTTCCTCCGCCGCCCAGATCGGGGTCAACGCCAACACCTCAAGGATCAAAGACGTGGAGACCACGGTTGCCGCCAACTACAAATACGGGGATTCCCGGGGCGGATCAGCTTCAGCCAGAACCACCTTCCAGGAAGACGGCGACCTTTATTCCACTTCGGAACAATCCAGCCGTAGCTTCTCTAACGCCATCTCAACCAATTTGGAGCTCCAGAAACAGAAAGGGAAGGTACGCTTCCATTTCCGGCCAAGCTTCAACTTCTCAAGGGACGATTCGAGGAATAATTCCGCTTCAGAAACATTGAGGGAAGGCGCGGTGGTCAACAGTTCCCAAAGCATCAACAACTCTCTGGGACTCTCTCGCCAAGCGTCCGCCAATGGTGATTTGACCTTCCGCGACCTCGGAGGCAAAAAGGACAGGGTGCTAAGCTTCAATGGCAACGGAATCTTCACCAATTCGGACGGGAAGAGTGTCGAGAACAGCTCTGTCATCATGGGATCAGGTACGGACATCCGGAACCTCAACTATTTGAACGACACCGAGAATTATTCATTCGGAGGCGGTTTTAGCTATGGAGAGCCGATCGGGCAGAAGTGGACCCTTTCCGCCAACGCGCGCTGGTCATATTCAAAGAACGACAGCAACCGTGACGCTTTCGACCTTGGTGGCAAGAACGAATACTATTCCTCCGAGTCGCACAACCGCGCCGCCAACCAGCGATACGGACTCGCGTCGCAATATAAATTCAAGGAAGGGTCATGGATAAGGATCGGGGCATCCGTCACGGGACAACTCAATGAGACGTTCTCAAAAAGCTTCAACATAGAGAGCACTACCGGCGAGGGAGAATGGTCATGGTTCCTCTCCCCCGACGTTAGAGTCCAGCACACAATCGGTTCCGGACGTCTGTACGTTAATGCTTCAGGAAGCAGCCAGCGTCCCGGCAACAACCGTATGATCCCTAACATGAACATCACGGATCCGGCCCGTCCGACTATTGGGAACATCTATCTCAAGCCCTACGGTAATTCAAACTTCTCCTTCAGCTGGAACAGCAACAACCGGGAAAAGTTCTCAAGCGTAATGGCCTATCTTTACGGCAATATTATCCATAATCCTATAACTTACGCGCGCTGGTACGATCAGGACGCGATCCTATACTCCATTCCCGTCAACTCAAGGAAGAACACAATGTCCTTCTCTGGATCATTTTATTACACCACTCCCATCGACTCCAAAAAGCGGTGGTTCCTGTCCACAAGCCTTACCGGGGCTGTTTCCCATTCCACAAGTTACCAGGCGAAAGGGTCGCTCTCCGGACTTGACAAGGACACGTTCGACTATTCGGCGTTCATGGACACATTCTGGGGCGGGAGCGACGGTGAACGGTTCTACAGCGGCCAAAGCGGATTTTACGAAAGCATGACAAGGTCTTTCTATCCGGGCGGCGGCGTGAACCTCAGATACTCCGCAGGCACTTTCAACGGCCGGGTGTTCGTGGACCATCACAGGAATATCACCAAGTTCTCTTTTGATGACAGGACGGATATGAACACATCAACGACCTCCTACGGAGCCGGTGCCACCTACACGACAAAGCACGAGTTTGAGCTCGACACCAATCTCTCATACGTCCAGTACACAGGATATTCCGCCGGTTATGGCGCGCCGGAATGGCAGTGGGATGCCCAGATTTCCAAGAACATCAAGGCTTTCACCCTCAGCGTCAAAGTCAAGGACATTCTTGACCAGACCCGCAACCTGACAAGAACGGTGACCGCGAACTACCAGGAAGACACTTACTCGCTCGTCATGGGGCGCTACATTCTTTTCGGCCTGAAGTGGAATTTCGGAAAGATGAACGCCGCCCACAGCCAGAGAGCCGAGAACGCGGCTTGGAACATGGTATTTTAGAAGCGAACCGTCCCTCATGGCATGCATATTGCCGCCATCCGGTGTAAATAAGCTTTTTTACCATGAAACGGCTTTTGATATTGTTGGCTGTCATGACAGTCTGTGGCAGCTTGTTAGCGCAAAGTCCCTATAGGAGGGACTACCGTGAAGATGGGTTCCAACAGCTCTATGAGCCTGAGACTCAAGATTTCCTGTATGGATACGACTATTTCCGGCCGTTCGACGATGTGGTCGGATATTCAATCTACGGCAGCCGGTACCGCAAGGCCAAGTCCAGCAAAGGCTGGGGTGTGTTTCTGTGCACGGTCGTGGCTCCCATCAGCGCTCTCGTGGCGCTCCAGGGGATAAGCGACGAGGTGCCTGGCTGGACCGTGATCGGCGTCGCCGGTCTGGGAGGCAGCCTCGGAGGTGGCATTCCACTCTGGAGCAAAGGCCGTCGGGAGTTGGACAGGATGTTGGATGACTATGCCCGACGTTATGCTCCGAGGCCATATTCATCGAACATTTCCGTGGGGCCGACTAACAATGGCCTCGGTCTGGCGCTCAATTTCTGACGATTTCCCCAAATTTGTTTATATTTGGAGAAATAGAATCCCGTTAAACGCCTCAATAGGGTGCGCATACTGAGACTGATACTGATTTTTTCCATTCTTGTTTTAGGTTCCTGCCAAAAGGAGCCTAAAGTGAATCCTTCTGGTGGTCCAGATACTCCGGTCAAACCCGAGCCTCCGACTCCTCCCGAACCTCAGACCAGTCGGGTAATCGCCATTGTGGCGCCCGGTTCTTTGGATGCCCGCCTTAAACAGACAGCCACATGGTTCTTGGAATCCCGCTCATCCGATCTCAAATATGAATGGTTCGACGAAGAGAAGGAGAATATTTCCTCTTTAGGCTCTACGCTCTCCAACCGGAAAGATGTCCTGGCCGTCATCGGTCCTTTCGACAATGAGCGCATGGCCACTCTCGCTCAGGAGTGCAAGGAAACCCTTAAGCCAATCATCGCTCCCACGGTTTCCAGCGAAGAGGTCATTCGCCGCTTCTGCGTGAAGACGGCAGGACAGGACAAGAACCTTAATCACTTTTTCTGGCCTTTGTCCGCGACCGACATGAACCTTACGGAACTCCTTCTGAGCCATTACGGAGTCTATCAGGAAGAGCACAAGGAATACACCCGCTTCGCATGGCCGGCTTTCTTCGCACCGGACAACATTTACGGGAAAACATTCACCGACTGGGCACCTTTCTACGCTCTGCAGCAGGATTTCCCGATCAAGGAATATGAAGTCTATGAGAATCAGGACAAACTCCTGGGCCTTTTGCGTGATCAGATGGAACTCATTGCCAAGCAGGGTTTTTTCATCCATCTGAGTGGCTTCTGCGTGCTTGAATCGCCCGGGCAGTTGCTGGCAGTGGCACGGCAACGCCGCGGATGGATGCTTTCCGATCCCCAGATGAAGGAGATGTTCTCTTTCCCGTCCACCGATCCGTCTGACAAGGCTAACGATGAGTTCCAACCCGTTTTCCTGGACTATTACCGGAGCTGGTATTCCCTCCCGGACATCACGGAAGAGGACCTGGCGGCAATGGGAGACGATATCCACCTTCTGGAAGGTTACCAATGCCTTTCCCCATACATCGATCCGGACACCGGGTTCCTTGGGAAATACGAACAGAAATTCGGACGGAAGCCCAGCTATGCGGAGAGCAAGCTATGCGACGCTCTCGAATTGGTCCTGGCCGCGGTCCGGGAAATGGATTCTTACAAAGAGTGGCCAGCTAATCTTTCCGAAAATGAACGCCTTAACGAAAGCATAGGCGCTGTCACGCCCCTGAAGGCCGCATCAGGAGAAATCAGTTTCGATGATGAATCCGGAATGCCTACCACCAGCCCGACATATCTGTTGTGGGAAGTAAAGGGCGGTAAACTGAACCACCTCCACTATTATCGAGACGGTGCCTCGGAGGTGATGGAGGACTGGAAGAAGCACTATGATGAGCGCAACGCCATCGATGATTTCGACACTCAAGCAGGGGCCAGTTCCGACGGGGAATATGGCCCGATCACCGGCCGCTACGCCGTTCTGGTGCAGGGCAGCAATGGGTTCAGCAATTACCGTCATGCCGCCGACGTCCTTGGCATGTACCAATTGCTGCGAGCCGGTGGGATTGACGACGACCACATCATACTGGTCCTTGACAAAAAGATTCCGACGGATTCAGACAATCCTAGTCCAGGGGAAATCCATCTGGACGTGACCGGGCCTGACCTTTATGGCGGGAAAGAGGACTTGCCCGCCGCTGTGGTGGACTATGATTCAGCTGATCTGACTCCACAGGACATCGCTGACATCCTGAAGGGCAAGGCCAGTGAAAAGCTTCACGCTGTCCTGCCTGCCGGTGACGGAAACAATGTGCTGCTGTATTGGAGCGGCCACGGCCACAAAGCCGCCTCCGGCCGGGATCCCGAATTCGCATGGCGGAATCTCAGCGCTGGTTCCGGCTTCACTTCCACCATGCTGCGAGAGAGCGTCGAGGCAATGACATATCGTAAGCTGCTGGTTGTCGCGGAGCCTTGCTACAGCGAAGCGGTTCTCACCACTCTCAAGGATCAACTCCACGCGCTTGGTATCTCCGGGGCCTCAGCCGACGAGCAGTCCTGGGCCGATTGCCGGGATTATGATCACAACTTCTGGATGTGCGACCGATTCTCCCGCAACGTGATCCTGTACCTAGAGGACCATCCTGAAGCCACATATAGGGATCTTTTTCTCTACTGCAGCGCCAACACTTTGGGCTCACATCCCAAGATCATCCCCGGGATCGCATTCGGCAATCTATACGTGGAAGGTCCCAAAGAATTCATAAACAACAATTAACAGAAAGCCGCCTCCTATGTAAGTAGAAGGCGGCTCCCAGTTTTCAAACTAAAGCTTACTAATGAGCTTTTCGGCCCTGGGACCACGAAGCTCGGCAACCTCTGTGGCAGGCTCATAGGTGTAATTGGAGAAATCGAAAAGCTGGACATAAGCGACGGCGGCCGAGGCATTATAGTAAGCCTCCAAGCGGATGACACCACCGCTCAAGTCGGTATTCACTTCCGGCTCGACATTCTTGCCTTCCAGGAACCCTTTCAGGGAGTCTCTACAGGAATAGGCGACGTCGAAAGCCTTCTTCTGGAGGAGGATATCCTCTCCTTCACGTTTGAAGCCGGCTTTGTACAACAGGAGCATCAAGACACCCAAGACGGCGATGAAAACACCGAGTACAGGTTTGACAAAATAAAGGCCGATGCCGGCGGCCAGAACTATGGCGGATATTACGAGTCCCTTTGTGGTATGGACCTTTTTGAATTTGATTTCCATGATATTATAGATTAATAAACAAATAAGTGTAATAGGCTCCGAAAAGGAGGAGCATCAAAATGCCTTCCCAGCGGTCGATCCGCTCCCGATTGCCCGTGTAGGCCCAAAGGAGCGACAGAATCATACTCAACGTGAGCACAAGGGCGTCGATAGATGTCACTGACGCCAAGGAAAGCGGGGTTATGAGGGCAGATGAGCCCAGAATCAAGAGAATGTTGAAGACGTTCGAACCCAGGATATTCCCGAGAGCCAACTGGTCCCTACCCTTAAGAGCGGCCACGAGACTGGTGGCCAATTCCGGCAGAGAAGTGCCTCCAGCCAGGATCGTGACGGCGATGAACTTGTCGCTGACGCCGAGCATCCTGGCAAGATCGGTGGCGGAATCCACGAACAGGTTGCCGCCGAAGATCAGGCCCGCAAGGCCCGCTATGGACAATAGAATCGCGAGTCCGAGTTTCCGGGATTTGGATTCTCCCGCACCTTCTTCCGCGGGTTGTCCTTTAAGGAACGAATGGGCGACATAGGCGGCAAAGATAGCCAGGAACAAGCCTCCTTCCCAGCGGGAAAGAGAGTCTGCCTTCCCTATTCCCCAAAGGGTATGATTCAGCCCAACGGCCAGGAAGAGAAGCGTGACTATGAGCGTAATTGGGATATCCTTTTTACGATTGCCTTCGGTCATGGAGACCGGACAAACCAACGACGTAAGCCCCAGGATAAACAGGACATTGAATATATTGGAGCCGACCACATTGCCCACGGCGATATCGGCATTTCCTTCCAAAGCTCCCGTGAGGCTTACCACGAGCTCCGGACACGAAGTCCCGAAACCCACTATGGTGAGTCCGATTACGAATTCGCTTACACCTGCCTTCCTGGCGATGGAGGATGCGCCTTCAACAAGCCAGTCAGCGCCCAGGACTATGAGTCCCAAGCCGACCAGCAGACATATAATTGTCATATTGGATGGTTTTAATAGTATGATAGATTCTTCACTGCGTTCAGAATGACAAACCGCGGAATCTACCCACTAAAGCCGAAGGCGGCAGATGGAGAACAGGTATCTTTGAGGGACATACATTCCTGCCTGATGCGCGATAGACTCAGCAAGGAATGGATGTGAATGATTGTTGTCGATGATTTTCCCGCCCTTGATGATCCGGAAGGTGGAGCGTACCTGGGACTGGGTCCGTTTTCCGGACTGAGTGACACGGATCGAGACGGAATTAGGATTACTGTCTCCAGAGAAGGAATATCCCTGCGCGGCGGTGATGCAGAGCTCCTTGTTTTGGGCATAACCGGCGGTATTCTCATGCGATTGGTCTTCGGTCACTGCGCACAGGACGTCTTGACTCGAACTGTCGCGGACCACCCCCGTTCCTCCCCCGGAAAAGAGAGAAAGAAGGAAAGATAATATGAGCACCACCTGTTTCACAAGACGCGAAGATAGCAAAAATCGCAGCAAATATTATTGTGGAGCACAGGATTATTCTTCCATGAAACCCTATATCGACATCGTGGATGATATCAAGGCCACTTCAATGACTAAATTCAATGGGTTGCTGTAGTTTTCCGTGAATTTTACATTTTTCTTGGATTTAATTCCGTGAATTTTATAATTTTCTTGGAATCTTATCCATAATTCTCTATCTACGCATAAAAAGAAGCATTGCAGCAAGCCAGCGCGCCGAAAACGCCGACCTTGCGACTGCCCAGGAAAAGGAAAAGACCAATCGGGAATGGCGCCGGGCCGAGCAAGAGCGCAATAGGGCCGAAAAAGCCGAAGAATCTACTTGGTGAACAGCCCCATCCTCCGGAACGTCACATCGCTTCTTCGATGGTATAACTCAAAACGACGAAGACGGTTCGAAATGAATCATGCCCCGGAGCATCTGGCTCAAGAGACTGGTCAACTGCTCGGATTCCTGCAGGACTTGCACCGTAAGCATCAGCGTGTCGAGATTGATCCCGGACTCCTGCGCGCTTTCCAAGGCGATCCGGCAGTCGTCGGAAATGTCGTTCTCGAGTTTCGTGCATTCTTTTCTCAAGCGGTCCATATCGTCGAAATCGCCTTCCCGGAGATCTTTCAATGCTTTCAGATAGAGCGCGATGACACTGTCCCTTCTGGAAATGAACGACTCATGGAATTCCTTCGGTAT
>JAEEGL014933698.1_pt1 | contig 20801 bp, 21 predicted proteins | sample 9134231 | NCBI WGS metagenome assembly JAEEGL01 (sample SAMN16246548, study PRJNA631951) | gut metagenome | biome: gut microbiome; feature: rumen; material: fiber-attached | host: Bos | place: Iran: Karaj | collected 2018-10
AGAATGCAGAATATTTGAATATGTTAGACCGCTCTTTTAATCAGTTGCGGTCCGGAAAAGGAACACAACATGAATTAATCGAGGATGAGTATAGTGAGTAAATATTGGTCTGATAAAGCTTGGGATGATTATCTTTATTGGCAAACACAAGATAAAAAAACACTTTTAAAAATCAATAAGTTAGTTAAAGATATTGAAAGAAACGGGTTATCTGAAGGAATCGGAAAACCTGAACCACTTCGATATCGAAAAGGCTGAAGCCGTAGAATTGATGAAAAAAATCGTTTGGTTTACGATATTGATGAAAGTGGAAATATCTTGATTGCTTCTTGTAGAGGCCATTATGAATACTAAGGTGCTGATTTAGCTCAGCATCTTATTTTATTTTCTTAAAAGATAAATTTCCGCTCGTTCTCGGGTAAAATGCAAAATTACCGAGCTGGAGTGAATTTAAAAATTCTCCGTCGGTAATATAAAGCTTGTTATCGGTCATATATGCAACCTCTATGCCGTTTTGAAGGAATGAGATTTTATCATTACTGATTTTAAGCATAAGATTGTTATTTACCTCACCCAAGATAATATCGCCTTGGGCAAACCGAATGTATCTGATAATGTTATTAAATTGCCCCGCAGAATCTGCGTCTAAGTTATTTATAAGTTCTGTTAAATTTGAAAATTGATAAGTAAAATCTTCACTTGTCTGAATGGTCGAGGTGACAGGATTTGAACCTGCGACATCTACGTCCCGAACGTAGCACTCTACCAAGCTGAGCTACACCTCGAAAGCCAAAAACAAAGTGGCTGCGGAAGAAGGATTCGAACCCTCACAAACAGAGTCAGAGTCTGCTGTGCTACCGTTACACCATTCCGCAAAAGATAACATTGTCACACCCGTGATCTTAATTATATCTATGATCTTATCATTAACAGTTGTTTAAGTCAATAAAAATTAATGCTCCAAAAGAAACTTATAAAAACAACTTACCCATTAAGTAATTTTAGAGTTTCTGCATATGCGTATTAGCTAGGTTTTCAAATGGCCAAAATAAAATTTATCACTACTTTTTTCTAAATATTTATTTTATATGTTATCTTTTGTCGTTGAGTGTTTTAATAATATGCATCAATATCTACCCCAAGTGATTGTAATAAATAAATCGGAAATGTAATAAAAGTATATGAGTAAAAAAATTACTTTTTGAGTTTTCTCAAAGAAGTTGGGGTACGATTTTATGGATGACGTGGTAAAACGAAAAATTGTAAATTCATCTTCAAATATGATTTCGATATTAGCGATACTTACTGCTATTTTTTGCTCTGCACTAAGAATGAGCAGCCAGTACGCCACTTTAAATCTGGAAAATATAAATTTACTCGCAGTTAAATCTATTTTACCAAGAAAAAATTTTAATCTTCCTTCAATTGCGGGCCATCGCTTTATGCACGATTTTGAAAAGTATAATATAACTGCATCTGGCGGCAATAATAAAACCATATGCAAAAATTCCGAATGTAAAAATGAGGAACTAAGAAGTAATATGGAATTACCAAAATTAAATGAAGATCTAAAAGGTGATGAAGAATATCATTCGCCTTATGAAAAAACTTACAGAATAATTGAAACAAATATCGGCACAGGAGGAATAAAATGTGAAAATTTTTATATTAAAAACACAACAGGACAAGATCTAAATTTTTCTGATCTATTGAAAGGTTCACCAGATATAAAAATAAAAAATATTTCTGAGCCGCAAGTTTTGATTTTTCACACTCATACTTCCGAGTCATATATGAGCAAAGACAGTGATTTTTTTTATGAAAGTTTTTATCCAAGATCTTTAAACAATGCTAAAAATGTTATAAAAGTAGGCGATGCCATAACAGAAAAATTAAAAGAACATGGGATAAATACAATTCATGATATTACCTATCACGATGCTCCTTCATATAACGGCTCCTACTCAAGAGCGGCAAATACCATAAAAGAAAATTTAAAAAAATATCCATCCATACAAATGGTAATTGATATCCATAGAGATAGCTTAGGTTCAAAAGAAACCGGTAAAATGAAACCAACATTTAAATATAAAGATAAAAAAGCCGCTCAGCTTATGGTTATTTCCGGGTGTGATCCAGATGGCAGTATAGGATTCCCAAACTGGAAGCAAAATTTAAAACTTGCACTTCGCGTACAAAAATATTGCGAAAGTATGTTTCCAGGTATTACGAGGCCACTAAATTTTGCAAAAGTTAAATACAATGAACATTTAACACCTGGTTCGTTGCTAATAGAAATAGGTAGCGATGGTAACTCGCTTGAAGAAGCAATTTATACAGGTTCAATGCTTGGCGAAGCGCTATCTAAAATGTTAAATGATATAAAATCGTAGAAAGGAAAGGATGTAATGGATAAAAATTCAAAAAAATGCTTAGTTGTATCTATGATTTCCACTTTATTTGCGTTATTTTTGATGTCTGGATTAATAATTGCAGAAAAAAATACAAGAAATACAATATTTAGAGAAAATCCGCCTTTTTTATCCTATAAAAAAGATAATTGGCGTTTAGAATTTATAAAAATTCACTTTATGGGTAAAGATTATATATTTAATTTTTGAAAAAAAGTGCTATAATTAAAAATCAGAAATTATGGTGCTACTTTAAATGGGGGATTTAATATTAAAACAACAAAAAAATCCATATTTAATTTAATTTTTTGCATATTTGTTTTTTTAAATGTTTTACCCTGTTATTGTGTTGCCCAAGAAAATGTAGACGATAGCGCTACGCGGCAAAGTGCTGATAGCTCTCAGCAAAATGATGGCAACAAAGATTTTAATGAAAATAAAAATCCTGAAAAAGAAGAGAAAAATCCTGATAAACAAATAGAAAGAAATAGCTCCAAACCAGATAAAGCCGATTCTAAAAAAGGAAATAGCTCTTCAAAAAATAAACTCCATAAAGAAAATAATTTAATTCCTGAAAAACCTGAAGGCGATTTAGATAAGTCGAAGGATCAATTTGATGGTAATTTTAATTTGCCAGTGCTTGCCGAAGAGGATTATAAATCCGCCTCAAATGCAGCATTACCGGAATCTAAAAATTCAGAGCGTGATTTAACAAAAACTATTACGGCGTGGCTCCTTATGGTAATAGGATTTTTGATAATAATTATTACTATAATTTTAAATTTTTTCGTTCCCAAAAAAGCAAATTTTAGATATCATAGTAGACATAGTGCAAAATCTAAAAGGAGAAAAAACAGATATCAAATAAAACTATAAACTAAGGAGTGGAAAGCTATGGAGAGCAGTAAAATTTCTGATTTAAACGGAATTAAGAGTGTATATTTTATTGGTATAGGTGGATCTGGAATGTTCCCGCTTGCCTCAATTTTGCGCGAAAAAGGATTTCTTGTAAGTGGTTCGGATATATATGAATCAGATACACTCGCAAAAGTAAGAAATTTAGGCATAAAGGTTAATATAAACCAGGTAAAAGAAAATATTTCTGATCAGGATCTTGTAGTGTTTTCTGCGGCAATTAAGGAAACTAATCCTGAAATAATGGCGGCAAAAGAAAAAAATATTCCGGTAATTGAGCGCAGCGTTATGCTTGGAATAATATTTAAAGAATACAAAAATTCAGTAGGCGTTTCCGGAACACATGGCAAAACAACAACTACTTCCATGATAACCTCTATACTGATAGATGCTCAAAAATCGCCAACTGCAGTAATAGGCGCGACACTAAATAAAATAAAAGGAAACAGCTGTGTGGGCAATTCGGATATAATTGTTGCTGAAGCTTGTGAGTATGTAGATAGTTTTTTAACGCTTTACCCCAGCATATCTGTTATAACGAATGTCGAAGCCGATCACCTTGACTACTTTAAAACTTTTGAAAATGTAAAAAAATCTTTTCATAAGTTTGCATCTCAAACGGCAAATTTTGTCGTTGTAAACGGCGATGATGAATCAGCGCTTGAGTGTACGAAAAATATAAAGGCTAAAGTGATATCGTTTGGCCTTTCTGAAAAAAATGATTATTTTGCGGGTAATATAAATTATAATAACTTGCAACATGCAGATTTTGATGTTTTTTATAAAAACGAAAAAATAACGCATATAAATTTAAAAGTTACCGGAAAACATAATGTTTACAATGCTTTGGCTGCACTAATTGTATGCCAAAAGTTAGGCGTTACCTTAGAAGAGATAAAATCTTCTTTGCAAAATTTTACTGGCGCACATAGAAGATTTGAGTTTTTAGGTAAAATAAATGGTGTAACTGTTGTTGATGATTTTGCTCATCACCCGACGGAACTTGAAACAACTTTAAAATCAACCGCTAAAATGGGGTTTAATACCGTGTGGGCAGTTTTTCAGCCTCATACGTATTCGCGGACATATATGTTCCTAGATGATTTTGTAAAAGCTCTTTCAAATGCCGATAAAGTAATAATTTCCGAAATATTACCCGTAAGAGAAACTAACACTTATGGAGTCCATTCACAAGATATAGTTAGCAAAATGGCGAATGCAACGTATATCGCCGAATTTGACGAAATAAGCGATTATATTTCTAATAACGCTAAAGACGGAGATCTAGTTATAACGCTTGGCGGCGGAAATGTTTATAAGTGCGCAGAAATGATAGTTCAGAAATTAAAAGGTAAGGTTTAAATTAAATACTTTAACGCATTTTTTAAATATGATATAATCAGCACGTACTATTAGTTAAGAAAGGTTTGGTAAAATGTCTATATCGTTTGAAAACAGCAATACCAAAATAAATTTGATGAAAGCTTTTGCAGGTGAAAGTCAAGCAAGAAATCGCTACACTTTTGCAGCAGCACAAGCAAAAAAAGAGGGGCTTCAAGTAATAGGAAAAGTTTTCGAATTCACAGCAAATCAAGAAAAGGAACACGCAGAGCTTTTTTACAGTAAATTAGCATCTCTTCATGGTCAAAACATAAGTATTGAAGGTGGTTTCCCTATTGATATATACGATTCTTCACTCGATCTATTAAAATGCGCGCAAAATAACGAATACGAAGAATATGGTGACGTTTACAAAAGCTTTGCTAATGAAGCAAAATCGGAAGGGTTTAATGATATTGCAAATCTTTTTTATAACGTTGCGGAAATTGAAAAAATTCACGGTGATAGATTCGGAAAATTTATTGAATTAATCGAAAATAAACAGTTGTTTGAATCCGAAAAAGAAGAACGCTGGATTTGTTTAAATTGTGGGCACATATATACGGGCAAAATGGCTCCAAAATTGTGTACGGTCTGCGAGCATGGACAAGGGTACCAAATCCGCCATAATTGGATATTGATTTAGTTTTTTGTATAAGAAGTAAAAGTAAAGAAGAGAGAGGTAATTAATATGGCACTAGAGAGAACCTATATAATGTTAAAACCGGACTGTATTGAACGGAAATTAATGGGTAAAGTGATTTCGAGAATCGAAAAAAAGGGGTACAAAATCACGGATATAAAAATGATGCATCTGGACGAAGAAATTTTGCGTGAACATTATGCTCACATTGCCGATCGGCCATTTTTCCCAGATATATTAAGATATATGACAAGAGGACCAGTCGTCGGTATGATAGTCGAAGGCGAGAACGCCGTTAAAGGTATGAGAATTTTAATGGGTGCAACAAAATTTGAAGACGCAGCTGCCGGCACTATTCGTGGCGATTTTGCAATGAGTACCGCTGAAAATATTATCCACGGTTCAGACTCCCCAGAAAATGGAGAAATCGAAATTAAAAGGTTCTTCGGATGATGGATTCGCATTTTCATATTTGAATAATCAGCTTTTTCATAGATCGTACTTATTTTAATTGCAAACGAATATTGACTAACTGACGGTTAGATGATATAATAAGCTAGGTTTTTTTGAAACTAAATTCCTTATCTTATCCTAGTGGTAAGATCATAAGTCCAAAAGGAGGTGCCATGAATTTGGCAGATGTAAAACATTCTTACGAGTTTGTGCTGGTGTGTTCTGTTAAAGTGGGCGAAAAAACTGAAGAACTTATAAATAAGTTCAAAGAGTTGATTGAATCTCACGCGGAGAATTTGAACATCAGCAAATGGGGGAAGAAGAAACTTGCATACCCAATTAATAAAGAGCTTGAAGGAGACTATACTTTATTTGAGTTTTCAAGTGATTCTCAGTTCCCTGAAGAGCTTGACCGTATAAGTAAGATTACCGATGGTGTTTTAAGGTCAATGATAGTCAAAAAAGACGCTTAAGAGGGGTGTTCTTATCAAATGTTAAATGTTGTTGTTTTAACAGGTAGATTAGTTGCTGATCCAGAGCTTAGACATACTCCCAGTGACATTGCCGTAACCTCGTTTACCATAGCGGTGAATCGCAGATTTGCGCGCCCGGGAGAAGAACGGCAGACTGATTTTATCGATGTTGTAGCTTGGAGAAATACCGCGGAGTTTATTTGTAAGTATTTCCAAAAAGGTCAGCTTATCGCAATCGAAGGTTCAATACAAACCGGGTCTTATCAAGATAAAGATGGAAATAAACGTAAAACCTTTGAAATTATTGCGAGAGATGCTCAATTTGCTGAGTCTAAAAAGGATAGTTTGTCGGAAGCATCATTTGATGGCAGCGGTACTGCTTCAAAAGCTGAAAATCAAGTAGATAAACAGGATTTGGAGTCGTATTCTAATGGTAGTGATAGCGACTTTCAAACCATAGAATCTGATGATGATTTGCCATTTTAAGGGTGCGTAATGCGAACAGCATGCATAGAAGAATAGGAGGAGAATTGGTTGGCTGAAAAGAATGAAAAAAGAAACATGCGGAGAATGAAAAAGAAAGTTTGTAATTTTTGCGCGGATAGAGATTTGACAATTGATTACAAGGAGCCTCTGAAGCTTAGGCGTTATATATCGGAAAGAGCAAAAATATTGCCACGCCGAGTTACCGGTACTTGTGCGAGCCATCAACGTACACTAACAACAGCTATTAAAAGAGCTCGTTATTTAGCTTTACTTCCCTATACGAATGATTAAGTGTTGGCAATAGCTTTACCTAGTGTATAGAGTTGTTGTTCCGTCAGCTGTTTATAAATAATCATTTTGATGCCCCCCCGACTGTCTAGTCTAGGGGGAAATTTTTTTGTATGTAGGAAACCACACGATAGTCACGTGGTTCAGTTATAGCTTAAGCGATGTAATAACGACACAAAAAACCCTTGTGATGTAGAATAGAATAGCGGTCTGAGAACTGCTAAAGGATATATCAAAAGTATGACACTCAAAATGAATGATACACATAGTTTATTACATACAAAATGGAACTGCAAATACCATATAGTATTTGCACCGAAATATAGAAGGGACGTGTTTTACGCTGATAAGAGATTAGAAATAGGGGAAATACTAAGAGAGTTATGCACAAGTGGAAGGAAGTAGACATAATGGAAGCGGAGATATGCCCTGACCATGTGCATATGCTTTTAGAGATACCTCCGAAGATGAGCATATCGAGTTTTATGGGATTTTTAAAAGTTAAAAGTAGTCTTATGATATTTCAAAGATTTGGAAATATGAAATTTGCATATAGGAATCGAGAATTTTGGTGCAGAGGATACTACGTAGATACAGCAGGAAAAAATGCAGTTAAAATAAAGGAGTATATCAAAAATCAATTAAAAGATGCATTGGGAGAACAATTAACATTTAGCAATACCGACCCATTTATGGGTAGCAAGTAACAATCTTTTCGCAAGCGCCAGATCGTATCAGCCTCCTTTAGAGGCGGCTAATAAAGCAGCACTTTGTCCGCACGTGAAACACCACGCGTTAGACGTGTGAATATTTATTATTAACCATATTACAAGAATTTATTAATATTTTACTCTACGCTGCTAAATCTGATCTTTGATTTACTCTAAAAACACCGTTTTTAATAATCTTTTCAATATTTTCAATTACACTATCGTAGCCGAGCAAAAATTGATGCCTACCTTTTACCTTATAAATACGATCACTATCAATACTATCAAAAGGAATTGCACTTTCATTTAAAGCAATCGAACCATCACCATCAACGTAATTTTTTATTACTATATCACCTGGTTTTTGAGAATTTATTTTGAGTTCAGACATCGTATCTAATCCGCAACCAGCGATTATATGGTAATCTAAATAGGTTAAGATATGTTTACCATTCACAATTAAGTCATCGTAGATTTTCTGCGGTTTGTCCAAAAATTTTTTGGTCGTTCCATCTGATTTCTTTGAAAAATCGCATTTTTTAAGAAATTCTAACGTTTCATCATAACTAAGCGTATGATTGTCCATATCAGTAATATATCCATTTTTAGCTCTTTTAAAATAATCTTTACTAGGTAGCATTTGATATGCGGCACTACAATTTTTTGCCATATTTTTGATAATATTTGGTATGCCTAAAATTTCGATAGCTTTACCCATAAAATCATTCTCAGTACGCATACCTTTATTGAGAACATACAATGCCTCGACTGTTCCGTTATAAGGTACAGCAATAGAAATATATTTTTTAATTTTACTTAAATCTCCTAATTTATTGAGCAAAGCAGCCGATCGGCAAGCCACAATTCCACCTAACGAATAACCGATTAAAATTACTTCATCATATCTTTGAACTTCTTCTGTTAGACCTTTAGCGGCCTTATCTACGTCTAACCGCCAATCGTAATTATACATAATTACCTTATAGTCCGGAAATTGCTTAGTCAAAATATCCATTAGTTTTTTACAAGAATTACCTACTCCGTACTTAGCTACGTCTTTATCGACTGAATTAGGAAAATCTTCATTTTCTAAAGGTAGCCCTATAGTATCATTAACTGGCTTTCCGTTTTCATCACAATACAAATCACTATGAAAAAATTTGAATTTAGCAACACCTTTTACCATTCGCCACTTATTTGTATTGTCCAGGGGCATCCATATAGCTTCATTTTTATGATATTTTGCGCAAGTTTCATTACGATAAAAAAGTCCACTGGCATAAATACCTGGCGAAATTATTATTGCTTTTTTTGTACTTATTTTCTGCATATCTACGCCTCGGCAGTCAATAATAGCCGAAAACATTAACCCAATCGAAAATAACACACTTAATATTTTTTTAAACATTTAATAAATCTTCCTAAAAAGCACTCAAAATATTTTAAAACTGAACATACATTTGATACAAATAATCATTTTATTTAGTAAAAATAATTTTTAAACTATATTCGATTCGAAATTTGATTTTCTATTTCATGTATAAAATCTTCGGTGGTTTTAGATGTTGTTTCATCGGTATCACGATTTCGTACAGAGAGCGTTTTTGTTTCGATTTCATTTTTTCCTATTATTAGCATATACGGTACACGGTCAAGTTGTCTTGCTTCGCGTATTTTATAGCCTATCTTTTCATTTCGATCATCAAGTTTACACCTAATACCTTTATCTCTTAATTTGCCGTAAATACTGTTTGCATATTGAAGATCAGTACCTGGCAACGTCAAAATTTTAACCTGAACCGGTGACAACCAAACCGGGAACTTGCCGGCAAAATGTTCGGTTAAAATCCCAATAAACCGTTCAATTGAACCAAAACATACGCGATGCACCATAATAGGACGCTGTTTTTTGCCGTTGCTATCGACGTATTCAAGCCCAAAATTAAGTGGCATCTGAAAATCAAGCTGCACTGTACCGCATTGCCACGTTCTTCCTATAGAATCCCTTAGATGAAAGTCGATTTTAGGTCCGTAAAAAGCGCCGTCCCCTTCATTTATTTTATATGGCATACCAAGCTTTTCAAGTGCTAATTTAAGGCCGTTTGTGGCGTCTTCCCAATCTTCATCACTGCCCATACTATCTTTTGGTCTTGTTGAAAGTTCTATGAAATATTCGAAACCAAATTTGGAATATACTTCATCAATCAAATGAACAACGCCTATAATCTCATCCGTTATTTGTTCGCGACGCATAAAAATATGCGCATCATCTTGCGTAAAACAACGAACTCGAAAAAGGCCATGTAAAGCGCCTTTTAATTCATGGCGATGCACAATACCAAGCTCACATACGCGCATAGGAAGTTCGCGATAGCTATGAGGCCTATTTTTATAAACCATAACTCCACCTGGGCAATTCATGGGTTTTACGCAATAGATATCATCATCAATTTGAGTTGAATACATATTATCTTTATAGTGCTCCCAATGTCCGCTCGTCTCCCATAAATGGCGATTCATAATCATAGGTGTTGTTACTTCCACATAATTTTCGCGTGCATGAAGTTCGCGCCAATACTTAATTAAATTATTTTTTAAAATAGTACCGTTCGGCAAAAAAAACGGAAATCCAGGTGCTTCATCTGAAAACATAAATAAATCCATCTCTTTGCCGATTTTTCTGTGATCTCGCCTCTCGGCTTCTCCCAAAAATTTTAGATGCTCCTCAAGTTCTTCTTTAGTTTTAAAAGCAATTCCGTTTATACGTGTGAGCATTTTGTTGTTTTTATCATTTTTCCAATAAGCACCTGACTGACCCGTGATTTTAAAAGCCTTTAATGCCTTTGTATAACATATGTGCGGCCCAACACACATATCAACATAATCACCCTGCTGATAAAAACTGATAACGGCATCTTGAGGCAAATCCAAGATATGCTCAGCTTTATATTTAGCGCCGCGCTCTTTCATGAATTTTATGGCCTCATCACGCGGCAAGATAAAAGGTTTAATTTGTAGATTTTCCTTTACTATTTTTTGCATTTCTTTTTCAATTTTTTGAAGATCTTCGTCAGTTAACTTATCTTCACCTAAGTCAACGTCGTAATAAAAACCTCTTTCTGTTGCTGGGCCATAACCAAAATCCGCGTTTGGAAACAATCTTTTGATAGCTTGCGCCATTATATGCGCCGCTGAATGCCTTAAAACCTCCAATTCCATATTTTGCGGGCACTCAGATATAGCTCCGTTCTTGTAAATAATTTTCATAAATATAACTTCCTTTCGACAAATTATAGCAAAAAACACCCTCGAGAAAATGGTTTTTTCCATCTACTCAAGGGTGCCATAAAAGCACGGTTCCACCTTGTATTTTATCTTAATTTTACCCTCTAACGCCAGGCTGCGCGGCAACGCTTACTTAAAACTTCAACGCCACAGCTCCAGAACGGTCTTCCCTAATGTTTGTCATAAAAAGCTCTCAGCAAATGCTTCTCTCTCTGTAATGATTTCAAAAGGTACTTTTTCCTTCATAGCTTTTAAAATTATTAACCTTAATCACTTATAATTATATACCAAATTTTTCAATATTCAAGACCCAGGTGTTCGCATTATGCTTTGGCATTAAGCCGAAGGGCCGAACGGAACCGGTTTATAACATTGGTCCCGGATCCTTTGTCAGCACCTTTTGTAGCCACGGTCAAAAATCCCTTATCGTGAGCAGTATTTACAAGGCTAGCAAAATTCATCCACGTATTACCATCACGCCAAATTAAATGCGAAATAAAACCACTTTGATACTGTCGTAGGACATCTGTAGCCTGCTCAAACATGGTCTCGTCCATCTCTGAGACGCAGCAATGAATAAACAAATCGAGTAAATGCATATCATAAACATTGAAGCCAAAACTTGGTGGAGGCAAACTATTTTTCGAATTTAATGATTGCACGTGAGTAATCAATGACTGCATATCCATCAAATTTGCTCTCGCTTTTTTAGCTAATTCTGAGAATTCCTCATCAGAACTGCCCTCGGGTAGAGAAGATACATAATTTTCAAAATTATCTAAAGCCGTGCTAAACTCACTAGTAAAAGAACGACAATCTATCGAATCCACTTGTCCATTCATTATTGCCAATATATTAACTATACCATCGAGCATAATATTTACGTCACCACAAACACCACTAAGTCCAATTCTGGCATCACGAAGCAAAGGCGTCAATTCCGTTCTAAGATCTGCCATGGCCGCTGTTGCCTCATCGATAGTGTGACCAGTTTTTTTCGTAAGCTGATCAAATGAAGAAGAAAGTTTCTCCATGCTCTTGCTAAGGCCGTCAGTAGCATTATTCGAGATCTCTCTAAAAAATGGTAACAATTGGGCCATACTGTTATCAACTGCGTTAGATATTTTGTAATCTACATAATCAAAAATTGATCCGTTTTTAACTAAGGAACTATGCAATAAATCAAGCAAATGTACAGCTTCTGCGGCGCTATGACTAAGATCTTTCGCCGAAAACTCAGTACTCACAAATTTACCAATAGCTTCTACCAAATCGTCAGATAAATATAATTCCGTCTTTGGATACACCGTTAAGAAACCCTTTATTTCACGGCATTTCTTAAACACAGCAGCATTGTCTTTACAACTGATATATTTCTTCTCAAAACTAGAAATCCACCCTAAAATTACGCACTTACCAGTAGATTTTTGCCCCTGAGTACCTACATGTTCGGTTACATACTGATCTGCGCTTGCAACAACATTTCCTGAATAGTAGAGAGAACGCCCAAACAATGCGGTGGTAACAACAGTAGCCACAATGCCCGTAACCATCCACACGTTTACTAGTACGTCATATGCAGTACTTTTACTTTCCTCTGCCACAAAAACACCTCTTTGGATATATTAATGCACTTACACTATTTCATATTATAGCATATAATAAACACTTTTTCAATCTTTTTTAAACGAAGAATTAAAAAAATCACATGCAGTATTTATAACACAAACGTCACACTTAGGTAATCGTGCAGTACAAACCTTCCGCCCGTGTTCCACGATTCTATGGCAAAAACTCAACGACTCTTTCTCAGGTATATAATTTAGCATAACTTTCTCAATTTTCAAAGGGTCTTTTGTATCATGAAATCCAAGCCGTTTTGTAACTTTTATAAAGTGAGTGTCTACTACTAGCGCAGGTTTATTATGAATTTCTCCCAAAAATAAATTCGCCGTCTTTCGACCAATTCCGGGTAAAGAAAGAAGATCTTCCATGTTGTCGGGAATATTTCCGCTAAATTTAGTCAGTATATCTTGGCACATATCGACTATATTTTGAGATTTCGTTTTAAAAAATCCGCAGGAGTATATGTATTTTGATATAACATCCGGATCCGCATTTGCAAAATCCTCTAAAGTCTTATATTTGGCAAATAAAGATCGCGTCACTATGTTGACACGTTCATCAGTACATTGCGCCGAAAGTCTTATTGCAATCAAAAGCTCCAGAGGAGTGGAGAAATTAAGTGTACATTTAGCAACAGGATAACTCTTTTTTAAAGCATCAACTACAAATTCTGCTTTCTTTTCATTTGTCATAATAACTCCTGGCAAACAGCATTATGGGCACATTATATCATAAACGTGTATGTCGCTACAATATTAAAATAAAACGTGCATTGTCAAAAGTATCTATTATTGCTAATTGTAAAAAAATATTTGCTATCAATTTTTCAATTTGGAAAAGTGCTATTGTATTCTTTTTTTATTAATGTTATAATCTTGCTGTTGTCCGGGTGTGGCGCAGTTTGGTAGCGCGCTTGAATGGGGTTCAAGAGGCCGCTGGTTCAATTCCAGTCACTCGGACCAGGCCTTTCTTATAAAGTGGGGAAGCGGGAATACTAAATGCAAACGGCGGTTGATTCTGCGTCCACAAAATGCATGCATGACATCTATAGGAGTAAGTACAGTTGAAAAAATTTATCTCGTTACTAATGATTTTATACATATTTTTTGTTTCAGCGGAGGTTTTGTCTGCAAATGAACCTTTGAAAATTTCTGTAATAGTGCCGGTTTATAATGTTGAAGATTATTTGCATCAATGTATGGATAGCATCATAAGTCAATCATTTAAAAACCTTGAAATAATTTGTGTAAATGACGGTTCAACGGATCGTTCTTATTCCATTTTAGAGGAATATAAAGCCAAAGATCATAGAATCATATTAGTAAATCAAAGGAATCAAGGAGTGTCCTCTGCAAGAAATAGAGGTATAGAGCTTTCAACTGGTGAATACATTTCTTTTGTGGATCCTGATGATTACTTAGAAAAAGATGCTTTTAAAATTGCTTCAAGCAACTTGGAAAATGGGGATATAGATATTTTAAGTTGGGGCTATAAACCTTTCCCTAACCCTAGTGCGTGGCATGTTAATGCAAGTTCACCTGCTAATGGTGTTTATAAAAATGATTCTGTTAACGCGTATTTTAACGGAAAAGGTAGTGTTGTGGTTTGGAATAAGCTTTATAAGGCCGAAATAATCAGAAAAAATTTATTGTTTAACGAAAAGTTACAAATGGCGGAAGATGTAGCGTTTAATATGATGGCATTTGTTCATGCGAATAAAATAAAATTTATATCCGATAAACTCTATCATTATAGAATTGGAAGAAAAGAATCTTTGACATCTATCTCAAAAGTTGAAGAAACTGCAAAGAATCACCAGGTGTTATTTGAGGATATATTTAGTAACTGGGACAAGTTAAATTTTTTGAAAGGTAATGAATCTAAGGTATTGAAATTTTTTATAAATATGTCATACAACACACTAAGGCGTCTTGAAGGTGAAGATAATAAACAGTATGCTCAACAATATGCTCGTGAATTGCTTGACATATTCTGGCGTTATACAGATAAGAATGATGTTGTGGAAAAATTACCGCCGATGGTACAAGATAGGCTGGTTTATATTCAAAATTTAAGTAATGTAGCCGTGGCATAAATATTCGTGTTGCTTTTCTGTTGTACTCAAAAAACATTAGTTACAAATTATTGGAAAATTTTCAAAATTACTGTATTTACTGCTTGACTTCTCTTATCAGGTTTTTATGCAAAAAATCGCGTAAAAAATTTATTTTATATTTAATCATTACATTTTCACTAACTTGCGTAGTATAAGACCAAAAGTTGGCGATATCTTGACATTATTATATAATAAATATGGAATTAAAATTTAACTTTTTTTAAAAAGGGGCAGTTTGAAATGAGTATAAAAGGCATACAAAAGATGGCTAAAAACGGCGAATTTTCTAAAATGCTACTTAAAGACGAAAACTTTAAACGAGAAATCAAAGATATTTTACAAAATGAATATAGCGTGAAGATAACTGATAAACAATTATCAGGTGTGGTCAAAAATTGTGAATATGCTCTTGGATCCGGCAGGACTTTAAGCGATGGTGAACTCGAGCTTGTTTTCAGGTGGTAAACCTGGCGCTCGCAAATGGATTTGTACTCTTTTTATGTATGCTAGCGCGACAATACTCAATACAATAGGCTCATCTGTCGTATGTTTCACAAAAGGAGGGTACACGATAGCGGCTTTAGGAATAGTTGACAATATTTATAATGATGATAATCTAAGACAAAAACAGCAACAGTTTCGTGAAGATGTTGGTTTTAACGAAAGCACTATAAACAACTATAAAATGGCCAGGAATATTACCGGCCTAAGCACCCGTATTCTAGGCTGGGTTGTTGGTTGGTACCTAGGCAATAAATTTTGTGACTACTTTGAGATAGATATTCCAACCGCATCACCTCTTGCTGATAAGAAGTAGTTATTTTTTTAATTTGATATCGTATCCACCGATCATGTAAACATGTTTTTAGGTATCTCGCCAAAGATTATCATATCAAGTTTTGTAGGACTACTAAACGGAAAAAGCAGTTTGACAGTATATACGAGAAGTAGGGAGATCTGTCGCTCAAGTATAGAGCCCAGTGGTTTTGTCGCGAAAATATTATGTTTATATGATGAAAAAATAGTAAATAAATCGCAAAATATATAAGAAATCGTTAAAAAGCTATATGGATGAATAACTTACCACAAGCAACAGTATGACATCATTTAAGAAAAATAAATAGTCGAACTTTACGCATTTAGCAGTCGCATTTATTAATTCTACAGACCGTAATGTGTAGTCCGTTTGTACAAAAATAACCACGCGGTAATCGCGTGGTTATTTTGATATTAATTTTTACTTATTTTTAGCCACATGTTGCACACGAGGACGTATTTTCATCGAGCGTTCTAGGCGGGAAAAATTCATCCGTTGGGAATTCGATTCTACTAAAGAGTTCACAAGGATTATCCGTAGAAGTAACACATTCTTTACGAGGAATGCAGAAATCGTAAGCAGGTATGCGCATTTGGACATTTCTTTCTATCTGGACTATGCTAAAAATACCAAGTGAAACCGCAACAGTTTTACCTGAACCATTAGCTCTTACAAATTCTCCGCCAAATCTACGGCAAATTGCTTCTGGCACTCGGCATGAATACCTTTGTGGACATTCGGAAGTTGGGCAAATTCTTGCATCAAGTGCAACAGGATTTGCAACTTGAACGATCGCTCTTGGAAGATTCTTTGAAGAAGCATTCTGAATATCTAAGCCCTCCGGAATGTAATCGGAACTAAATATTCTTACATTGCCTTCACTACCATATAACACAGCTTTTTTATTAAATACGCAAAGTCCAGGAACGGTTGCAGGCATTACCGAAGGTGAAATAAAAGCTTCTAAAACAACTTCAAAGAAAAATGTTATATCAACCGAATAATAGCCCTTTCTGAAAGGTATAGCCTCCAGATCAACTTGAGTTGTTATAACGCTAACATCTTTAACCCTTACATTATTTGCTTGATCAATTACATTTTGACCGGATTCGCTAAAGTTGACTCTTAAATTTTCCAAACAATCTTTATCGGCACAAGAGTCGTATACTCTATATGCATCTATGCAAACAGATTCTTTAAATTGATTATCCTGACATGAAAATGTAGAAAAATTTTCCGTCATATAAAAAACTCCCTCCATAATAACGGATGGTTAATATAGATCAACGATTTAAAATATCTTATTCGTTTTGAATATCTACATTAATTTTCCTGATATTAAAAATTCTTAATTATTTTTCATTTTCAATATCATATTATGGAAAGAGATTTTAAGATGTTACTTATAAAAATCAAACAATTTTAATTTTATTACTCTTTGGTAAGAGGAGCAAAATTAGCCATAAGCCTCTTTTCTTCTTCTGCAAATCTAACTGTTAAAAGCGCATCGCCACCCATTGGAGTTACTGATATAATTTCACCAGTGCCGAATATATTATGGTTTACTTTATCGCCTACTTCATAAGAATTTTTGCATACACTACGGCTACCCATAATTTCCCCAAAATGTCTGGCAGAAACAACAGATTTTGCACGCATCTCCTGAGCAGATCTTGGGGTTTCTTCATCGATCCCTAATTCTTTCCAATCTCTTGACTTAGTTTTTTCGAGCAGTTCATCAGGTATTTCAGATAAAAACCGCGAAGCCTTATTATGAGTGGTGCTACCAAATATCATACGACTATCTGAATTCAAAATATAAAGTTTTTTCCTTGACCGCGTAATTCCAACGTATGCAAGTCTTCGCTCTTCCTCTATATCCTCATCGCTGCCAAAAGACTGAAGGCCGGGGAAAATACCTTCTTCAAAACCAGGTAAAAATACCGTATTAAACTCTAATCCTTTTGCAGAATGAAGCGTCATTAACACTACGGAATCGGAATTTTCATCGTAGTTATCTATATCTGAAAGAAGAGAAACTTCCTCCAAAAATCCTGCAAGCGTGGCTTGACCCGGAGCATCCTGCTCATATTTTTTAATATTACTCAAAAGCTCCATAACATTTTCAATACGCGAATCCACGGTATCTTTATCTTGTTTAAGGTAATCTATATATCCCGTTTTTTCTAAGATCATATTATAAAGCTCGGAAATTGAGGTACCTTCATTATTATAATAGTTTGAAAGGCTATCTATAAGACTTGCAAAAGACTCTAATTTTGCGGAAACTCTTTGCAATCCTTCATAACTTTTACAATTACGAATAACGGAAAGAAGATCACTTCCCTCTCTTTCTGCAATTGACATAGCCTGAGTTATTGTCCTATCCCCTATGGACCTACGGGGGCTATTGATTATTCTTTTAAGACGCATTTCATCGTGAGGATTATTTATAATATTAAGGTATGCAATCATATCGCGAACTTCTTTGCGCTCATAAAACCTAAGCCCACCAAGTATACGATAAGGTATTCCGGATTTCATAAAAACCTTTTCTATAACATTGGACTGTGAATTCATACGATAAAGAATCGCAAAATCCGAATACTTAGCACCATCCGCCACGCTACTTCTTATTATTTCGTCTATATATTCCGCTTCATCGTATTCATTATATGCAGTATGAACATGTATTTTATCGCCGCTTACGTTTTCCGTCCAAAGGGTTTTACCTTTTCTATGTTCATTATTCTCAATAACCGCATTTGCAGCATTTAATATATTTTTTGTCGACCTATAATTTTGCTCAAGCCTTACAACTTTTGCGCCGCTAAAGTTTTTATCAAAGTTAATTATATTCTCTATTGTTGCTCCGCGGAATTTATATATGCTCTGGTCATCATCACCCACAACGCAAAGGTTGTTAGTTTTACCCGTAAGGAGTTTTATAAGCACATATTGCGCATAGTTTGTATCTTGATATTCATCCACCAAAATATATTTAAATTTATTTTGAAAATTCTCAAGAATATCCGGGCAAGTTTTAAACAATCGTACTGTGTTTACTATAAGATCATCAAAATCCATGGCATCGGATTCTTTTAACCTTTTCTGGTACAATTCATAAATATCTGAAACACCTGAAAGTCTAAAATCGTTATGTGTATTCAATTTATACTGGTTGCAATCAATAAGTCTATCTTTTGCGCTTGAAATTTCATATTTTATTGTCTTGTAGGTTAAAAATTTATCGTCTAAATCTAGACCTTTTTCGCATTCTTTTATTAGACGCTTAGAATCATCTTCATCGTATATTGCAAAATGCGTAGTATATCCTATACGCTCTGCGTGAATTCTCAGGATCCTTGCGCACAAAGAATGAAATGTGGAAGCCCACACTTCACGGCTAAGTTCACCTAAGGCGTTCGAAAGCCGATTCTTAAGTTCATTTGCTGCTTTATTTGTAAAAGTAATTGCTAAAATATTCCACGGATTAATCTTATTGTGCGCAATCCACTCGTTAATTTCCCCTGCGTGACCTCCGTTATCAAGAATCGTTTGCATATTTGAAATTATTTCTTCATTTACGCCATCCGGAACATATTCTGAAACATAAGCGTCCCCGTAAGTAACCATATTAACTATACGATTAATTATAACAGTTGTTTTTCCGCTGCCGGCCCCGGCTAATACAACAAGCGGACCATTAACCGAAAAAACCGCTTCTTTTTGATTAGGATTCATACGAGAAAAGCTATTTTCAAGCAACTCCCTTTTAAGCGCTATATATTTACTTGCCAAACTGTTATCCAAAATATGCACACCGCCACAATCAAGAGTACAAAAACAACACATTTATAAGCAAAAACTTATAAACACTTTAAAATCAATCACCTTAAAGCCGTGAATTCGTAAGCTCTTATAATTTATCTAAATATTTATTTTACAACTTTTTGAAATTAAAATCAATTCAAACAGCAAAATAGCTGCCACTAAACCATGCGATTTTAAAAATTAAACATTTTTATTTTTTCTTAAACTTTAAATTTATATACTTTTTATTTTATCAACATCAAAAACCTTAGGCAAAGTTGCTTGCTCTTCATCAAAAGAAACTTTGACCTGAGATTTTATTACCATACGGTCTACAACCACGCCCTCGCCTTCAGGCGTTGAAACTCTTTGGCCAATGCTTGGCATATTGCTAAGAAGACCTCTGTAAATATCCTCTTCATACTGCAAACAACACATAAGCCGACCACAAAGTCCGGAAAGCTTCGCGGGATTAAGCGATACTCCCTGATCTTTTGCCATTTTAATGGAAACAGACTGAAAATCACCCAAAAAACTAGAACAGCAAAGGCACTTTCCGCAAGGGCCAAGACCGCCTATCATTTTAGCTTCATCTCTTATTCCCACCTGGCGAAGTTCTATTCTTGTTTTAAATACTTTCGCCAAATCTTTGACCAAATTACGGAAATCCACACGATTATCAGAAATAAAATAAAAAATAATTTTACTCCTGTCAAAAATATATTCAACATCTATGAGCTTCATTTTTAATTTGTGCTCTTCTATCTTACTTTTGCACACCGATTCAGCCTTTTTTTCTTCCAAAGACTTATCCTTTATAGATTTTAAATCTTCTCTAGTTGCCTTACGAACAATTTTTTCCGTGGGCTTAGATATATTTTCAAAATTTTCTTTCGGAACTTTAACCAAAACCTTACCGTTTTCCAGGCCGCGTCTGGTTTCGGCAATTATAGTATCCCCTATTTTAATATTTTCGTTGCCACTATATGTTAAATAAGTTATTTTCCCAATTTCTCTAAATCTTACACCAAACATTTCAGACATAAAATTCCTGTCAACCTTCCAATTAAACTTAATCTATAAACACGCACAAATTCTACAAATAAGTAGATTCATATTTACATTTTTATCAATTAAACTTACCAAATACCTTAGTTTATCTACCTTTGGAATTATATTATCTACCAAATTTTTATCTAGCCTCTCTTCCGCCAAACACTTTAGAAAGCATTCGATTATGCCTTCAGTCAATTCTTTTACCGTTTGGCGATTGTTTTCAATACTTGAAAAGTATTCCAAAACTTCATCACTTCTACCATTTAAAGAAGAACGAACAATTTTTTCCGGTAAAAGATCTTGGCTGGTATCACCAAGACTACTTTTAA
>JAEEGL012097755.1_pt1 | contig 20800 bp, 11 predicted proteins | sample 9134231 | NCBI WGS metagenome assembly JAEEGL01 (sample SAMN16246548, study PRJNA631951) | gut metagenome | biome: gut microbiome; feature: rumen; material: fiber-attached | host: Bos | place: Iran: Karaj | collected 2018-10
ATACCGCCGGCCTGCATCTTAAGCATTTCGGAGTAAATGACATTCTGGTTCTCAAGCGCTTCTTTAAGAGCTGCCTGATATTCCATTTCTTTTCTTTTTGCATCATCAATGTTCTGAACGGCATGGATGACCTTCTCGGGATTGCCGGATACGTCGCTCTTGGCCACGATAAACGATGAAAGACACCATCTTCCCTTAACATCCAGAAACTCGCGACTTATCATGCGCTTTCCCTTAAGCCTTACCGGAAGTGTCGTAAAATCGACGAATCTTAACATATCCTTGACCATCGACTCGTCAACAAGCCCTTTCATGGTGGCTTTTATCTTGGCATCCGCACTTTCTTCGGTCTCGGCGATGGATTCAACGGTCTGTGATGCCCTTATGGTATGTGCGATATTATCGTCAAAAGAAAACAGATGTATCGCGCTGTATGCACCGGCAAGAGCTTCCATTGCGTCGTTCATTTCGGTATTCTCGGATACCGACATATTGTACTTTTCACGCAGTTCATTCTCATGTTCGATCAAAACGTTTCCGATAAAGGCAACGAGGGATGCAAACATGCAACCGATGGAATACCACGGAATGATATTTGTAATGAACTGAAAGAATCCGGTAACCAGAAGTATCAAAAGATATGTAAACACTACTCTGAAGCGATGCTTTTTAAACTCGTCGTTCTCGGATCTGATCCTTAAGAACACGACTATGGCACTGAATATGAAATAGAGGTATTCACATATGTAAAGAACCCATCTCAGCCTTCCCGCATGATACTCACAATAACGGTCAACTCTGAACACCATGCTGTTACGTTTGTTAAGGACCAGAAGGATTATTGCGCAGAGTGCGGGAATGACAGCGATTATCTTAAATGCCGGAACATCATTCGCAAGAAGATAACGTATCGTATATCTGTACCACGAATAAGCCATGATAATGACCGAAATGTGGAAAATATATGTAAGCCCCGTCAATGCGGAACTCTGCTTAATGATACCTCCCATAAAGAGACCTCTGCAAAAATCAACAAATACAAAGATCGCGGATATGATAAGTACCTTATTAAAGTCTCTGAATGATGATGTGTTCAGCTTTAGCCCGCGGTGCTGCCAGAAAACAAACAGTATTGCCGCCAAATAGACCAAAACCGATACGCAATAGACCGCACCGTTCATAACTTCCCCTCAACAAACAATAATCTGAGAATATTTTACCACAAAAGATTACAAAAGTACCGATTTTTTTAACATCCCCCGCATTTAGGCCCGGGTTTCAATATCCGTATTTTTCAAGAATATTTCTTAATACATCATCGTCAAAACTCTCGGTTTCCACCGCAGGCTCATACCGCTTACCGTAAGTGACAGAAAAAACATTGGAATAGGACTTTATAAATATACCGGTAATGTCGGGATCTTTATACCTTACCTGGCATCCTTCCGCATCATCCATAAGGATCGTATATTCATCTTCATAGAAATATTCACCGCTTTCGGTCTTTTGAAGCGAAAAAGTCCCCTGTTTTGTGTCAATACTCTTTTCGGGCGCCGGCAGAGCGTTAAAATACTCCCACTCTCCGCCGTATACGCCTGTTGCGAATATCGCACCTTCGTAAAACTTCTGCGGATCGGCTCCGATACGATCGAGCATTTTTACAAGATCCGGATCGCTTAACTTGGCGGGATCCGAAACGATCACAAAGAAAGGAGCACTCTTAAGATCGGCATAATCCGCAAAACATCTGATGCACGGTTCTTCTTTTACGGTATCTTTAAGCCTTTCGTAATATTCATCGGCATATTTAAGCCTTAAGTTTACATATTCCCTGAATTTTCCAAGCTTTTCCAAAGGATCCCCATATGTTGCGTCAGGCCATCGCTCCATCTCCCTTAAATAAGCACCCGAATCAAATATATCCGCTTCGAGAACATCCATAAGCTCATTGACCGCTTTGTCGGACCACCCGGTATTGCGAAGTTCAAAATACCTGTCGATCATACGGCTTAACATATCCGTATCGTTATTAAACAGTATCTGGGCAAGATACCCGTTTCTTAAAACAAAATTATCGTGCGGATCGAACCTGTAGGGCACGGTAAAGTTGACATCGCCGTTTGATATCCATCCCGTCCCCCACGAAATATCCGTATCCCACGGAGCATACAGAACCTCCGGACCGTTTTCGCCGCTTTTTATTGCCAGAAACTCGTTTTTAATAAGAGTACCGTTTACGGTATCGTGTCCCTGGATCAGGTTAAAAAACAAAGCTATATCTACGGCATTGTTTACATCGATACAGTTTATGAGGGCTTCGGAATCGTTTGCGTTTCTTGCAAGGAAAAGGTAATGTTCGTACAACAGTTTCCACTCCGAAAAGTCCTTTACAACATCCCCGCCGGGGCCTGTGTATATGCCGAATTCTCCTTCATATCCGGCACGCACATGCTCATTTTCGGTCTTGCATTCATAACCGGGCTGACATCCCCATGTTCCCAAGGTAAGAACATCTTCGCTGTCCCAGCCCTGTTTTTTGTAAAGTGCATTTTCCGACGGATTCTTATTAAGGCCAAACTGTTTTTCGTCTATCGGGAATCCCAGAGCGTAAAGTCCCATATAATCCCCGTTCATGATAAGTTCCACGTACGAATAGCGTATTCCCGCGCTTACGCCCCATGAATTGTCCGTTGCGCAGCTGTCGGACCAGAGATTCTCGTTGAAAACTTCCCTGACTTTCTCGGGATCCGAATATGCCGCCGTAAGTATCCAGTCATCATCACTTCGCATACCTAAAAGCGATATCTTATTTTTGGAAGATTTCTCCCCTTCGACCGATCTAAGGCTTAACTTAAGAGATTTCTTGGGGAAATAGAGAGTGGATGCACCTCTGTACTTTACATCGCCTCCCGAATATATAAGCCGGTCTTTCACTCCGCTTCTGTTATCAAAAAGCGAAAAACTCATTCCGCACTTTCCGTTTTCGAGATTTCCCACGTGATCTATATTTACAAGCGGCAAAGTCGTACATACCACTTCAAATCCTTTATATCTTCCGTCTTTTATAAACGCACCGCGGATCTTTTCGTTTTTTTCAATACCTTCCGCCGTTATCGAACGGTCAAAGATCAGTTTCCCTGTTCCCGCGTTCATACCGGGTATTTCTGCCGATACCTCGGGAATAAATGCGGTTCCTGAGTCTTTTACGATACTGTAATAATAAGTATTAAAACCGCTGTCGTGAAATAATGTCTCTCCGTCAAAAGAAAGCGATAACGAAAGTGTGTCATCACTTGAAAGACCCGATATTTCCCTGTCAAATTCATCGGATGTAACAACATGGGAACCAAACCCCGAAGCCGGAAGCGTCGGAGAGTTTAATCGGGCAAGATATGGTATAAGAAGCACTATGAGTACCCCCATAACAATGAGGGCGGGAATTATTATTTTCTTTTTATCCATCAGAATCCAAAATATATAAATCTGCTCTGTCCAAAGGCACCTTCCAAAACGATCAGCAAAACGATCGCAAAATAAAGCACCCATCTTATGACAAGCGGTCTTTCGGTAATTAGTGTCTGAACCGGTTTTTCATGATAGATCCGGACATCCGCAACAAACTGAAGTATCATGATCACAAAAACGGCGCAAAGCGCATCGAATCCTCCGAATGCGGCAAACGCATCGTTGTAAAGAACTTTAAGCGGAGTTATGAGACCGTTTGATCTAAACATTGCCCCCACCATATAAAAGCCGGCAAAAAGATCTTTTGAATTAAAAAATATTACACCGAAGGCAAAGATAAGGACTGTCCTGATCGTTCTGAACGTCTTAAATGCCGGATTTTCGTCTTTTACGTGAAGTTTTTTCTTTATCTTTTCAAACACCGGCTCAAATATCTGTCCGAGCATAACGACAAGCCAGAACCACAGGCCTTCTCCGAGTATGTATTTCCAGGAATTTCCGTGCCACAGTCCCATACAAAACCACACGGCAAACATCGCTATATACGAAGGGATCTTTTTGGCACCTTTTCCGAACTTATTTTTAAGCTTCACGGCCATTTCCGAAAAAAGTCTTGTCTTAAGAATGGGATACATCACATATGTCTTAAGCCATGCGCCGAGCGAAATATGCCAGCGCTGCCAGAATTCCTGTATCGTCTTTGAAAGAAACGGGGCTTTGAAGTTTTCGGTTAGTTTGATGTCAAAACATTTCGAAACGCCGATGATGATATCCATACATCCGCTGAAATCAAAATAAAGCTCGATTATATAAGTTATGGCCGCGATCATGACCCATATGCCCGAATAGGTGTCGGGATCGGCAAACATACAATCCGCAAACACCGCTATCCTGTCGGCGACCACAACTTTTTTTAAAATACCCCAGGCTATACGCCTCGCGCCCGAAGCAAGATTATCGTAATCAAATTCATGATCTTTAAACAGTTCGCTCTGAAGTTGTGAATGCCTGCTGATCGGGCCCGAGATCATGAGCGGAAAATAGCTTGTAAACAGCAAAAGTTTAAGGATGTTGTCTTCTTTTTGGTCTATCTCCCAATAACAGTCAAGAAGATACCCTATGATCTGAAGCGTATAAAAACTGATCGCAAGAGAGGCGGTAAATCTTACGGTGTCAAAAGAAACACCTCCGTTACGCGTCTTAAAGAAATTAACGGTATTGATCACAAGGTTCGTGTATTTAAGTACCGCCAGCATTCCGATGTTAACGATCAGGGTAAGCACCAGTACGGCTTTTTTGTGCCGTGCGTTTTCCCGCGCAAAATAACGAACCGCTGACCAGACAGTCACCACACTTATCGCAAGATAGACAAAGGAGTACCAAACGGAATTTACAAAAAAGAACATAAGACTGTCGGCCAAAAGCACCCACCACTTGAACCTGTGGGGGACAGCATAATATATCAACAGACTTATGCCTATAAAAACGATATAAGCTACCGAAGTGATACTCATCATTGGATCTGTATATACGGCCAAAGCCGTTTCCCCTGTAATTCTGACTTTTTAATACAATTCATCTGCAATTCTATCATAAAAGAAAACACAGGGCAAAATTCTTATGTTACAATCTTATATATTTCCCGGTAATGAACCGCCGGAAAAAATAAAACGAAACGGAAGCAGCAATATGGCAGTAAAAAGAGAAGATATCCATCATTTTAATTACTTTCTGTACGGAGAAGCCTTTTACGGAAGCAATGAAGGCATAAGATACCGTATAGGCATAGAACCGCTTGAAAATGTGTTTTTCAAAAAGCCCGAAGAGCGCGAAGGGCACAAAATACGTGCATACGTATGGAAAGAACCCGATAATTTTGCCACCGCCAAAGACAAAATATCGGAAGACTTTGATTTTTCGGAGGAAGGCGTATGTGCCGCAGTCGACTGGATCAATTTAAACAGCTGACACGGGACTGAAAATATCTGTTTAAATGTTTTGAAAGGAGAATTCTTATGGGTAATATCGTATTAAATGCAGATACCGTACTGGTTTACGACTCCGGTGATCACAAAGGAATAGCACGTGTTATCAACTGGATTGCCGATGATTTCGAGAAAGTTTTTTCAAAGCGTCCGAGTGTAATGACCCTTGATGAGATCGATACCGTTTCGGGAAAGACGATGATCATCGCCGGTTCACCCAAAAGTACGCGTATTAAAGCCATTCTTGAAGAAAACGGAATCGAAATTTCGGGTCTAAAAAATAACGCCGGTTTCAAGAGAGAGGTCTGGTTAAAGAGTGAGATTCAAAAATTAAATCATACCGAAACACATTCCATGGTGATTTACGGAAGTGACAAAAGAGGGGCATTTTACGGGCTTTTCTCCGTCTCCGAAAGTCTGGGGATATCTCCCTTCGTCAACTGGTCCGAGGTCACACCTGTCCACAAGTCCGATGTTACTCTCTCATTAAACGGTCCGGTCGTTTCCAAAGAGCCTTCGGTTAAATATCGAGGGATATTTATAAATGATGAATGGCCTGCTTTCGGAAACTGGGCGACAAAACGCTTCGGCGGAGTTAATGCAAAATGTTATCTCGAAATATTTGAAATGCTTTTAAGGCTTCACGGCAACTATATGTGGCCCGCAATGTGGGCTTCAAATTTCTCGATGGACGGGCCCGGGATTGAAAGTGCAGAACTTGCGGATGAACTTGGTATTGTAATGAGCACATCCCATCATGAACCCTGTATGCGTACCGGTGAGGAATACAGGCTCTTACGCGGTCCCGAATCTCCTTACGGCGATGCCTGGGATTTTATATCCAACCGTGAAGGTATCATAAGATTCTGGGAAGACGGTCTTAAGCGAAACAAAGACTTTGAAGAAGTTATCACCATGGGTATGCGCGGAGAACGTGATACCGCCATAATGGGTAATGCCACGATTGCCGAAAATATCGCGTTATTAAAAGATATCATCAAAACGCAGAATGATCTTATAAGAAAAATAATAAATCCTGATTTAACTAAAGTACCGCGCCAGATCGTTCTCTTTACCGAAGTCGAAAAATTCTATTACGGCGACGAAAATACACCCGGACTGATAGACGATCCCGAGATGGATGGCATCACGGTAGTCTTTTCCGATACAAACTACGGATACACCCGTACTCTTCCCACTCCCAAGATGCTTGAAAGAAACGGCGGGTACGGACTTTATTATCATGTCGATATGCACGGCGGAGCATATTCGTATGAATGGATAGGTTCGACCTATCTTCCCCGGATATGGGATCAGCTTTCAACCGCTTATGATTTCGGAGTACGTGATATATGGGTCGTCAATGTTGGCGATATCGTTTCTCAGGAACTTGAGATCTCCTATATCATGAAGCTGGCGTGGGATATAGATAATTACGGAACTTCAAATCCCAACAATACGACCGAATTTATTAAAAACTGGGTTAATATAAACTTTGGCGGATACTTCGATGCCGGAAATCTTGCCCGGATCGAAGCTGTTATCCACCGATACGGCCTGATCAACGAACGTTGCAAACATGAGATCATGAATGAGACAGTTTATCATCCCGTTCATTACAGGGAAGCACAGGCGCTTTATTCGGCTTGTAAGGATGTGCTTAAGATGTGTGACGACCTCTTAAGAGACTGTCCTCCCGAGATCAGAACGGCATTTTACGAGCTTGTGTATTATCCCGTATACGGAACAGCCAACCTTCACAGGACCTGGATAGTTGCCGAATGGAACAGATTCTATGCCGATCAGAACAGAAATACAGCCAATGACTGGTGCGAAGAGATCGACGAAGGTGTCAAAGCCGACAAGAAGCTTATAGACGATTTCCACGCGCTTTCAAACGGTAAGTTTTACGGACAGGCCATGGGCGAACATTTCGGATTCAGATTCTGGAACGATTCAAACAACAGACTCCCCGGAAGACTTTATATCTATCCTGCATATAAAAAGCGTATGCTGGTGTCAAAGAGTGATGAAATGTTTTATATGGACGGCCGCGAGTATACAAGACGCGAACTAAAACTCTTTGATTTCATGCGTCCCGATGTCAACTCGGTGACCCTGGAAGTATCCTGCGGAAGCGTCGATCCCATAACTTATACCGTGGAAAGCGATGTAAACTGGTTAAAACCTTCGATCACGGGCAACACCACATCAAAAACCGATAATGTCATCATTACCCTTGACCGGGATATACTTATCGAACCCGGCGTTTATGAAGGAACGATCACGATAAGGGATGACGAGGGTAATTTCGTAAAGCTTACGTTCCCCGTGGGTATATTAAAGAGAGTTGAACAGCTACGCGGAGCTTTTCTTGAGACCGAGGGCGAAATAGCCATGGAAGCCCGTCATTTTTATGGAATATCAAAATCCGATAAGGCTCATTACGAATTGCTGGCTCCTTACGGGCGTCACGAAAGCGGACTTAAACTATATCCCAATACACTCGATCCTATGTCTCTCGGAATGGGAAATGTACCTTTTGTCGAATACAGATTTGTTACCGGGGATGCCGAGGAATATGAAGCGGAATTCATATTTGCTCCCTCCCTTCCGGTCAACGATTCCAACAGCCAGATCTTTGGCATCAGCGTAAACGGCGGTGATATAGTGACCGTCGATACCGTTCTTGACAAGACAAGACCGATATTCAACAGTCCTCAATGGGCTAACGATAACCGCAGGAACGCAAAATGCGTCAAAGTCGACATTGAAGGTAAAAAGGGTCTTAACTCCATACGGTATTTCCAGTTGTCGCAAAATCTCATCCTTGAAAGGATCGTATTAAGGTGCAAAGCTCTCGGTCACCGCGAATCGTATTTAGGTCCCGTCGAAAGCTATATTATCCAATAAACAGTTGCTTAAACATCATATGTTTTACAGAACAGTAAACCAAAAAGACGGATGCCCCGCACATTGCGGGACATCCGTCTTTGATATTACAACGAAAGGTTTTAAATATTGAAGAATCTGATAACTTCCGTAAGTTCGTCGGAGATTTCCTTGATCTCTCCACCGGATTGTGCAACATTCTCAACAAGACCGGTAACACTTGAAAGTCTTGCGGTAACTTCCTCGTTGGAAGCTGCATTTTCTTCGGAGATAGCGCTCAAGTCTTCTGCAGCGGAACTGATCCTGTCCTTGGCTGCATCAAGACCTCTTACCATCTTGGTAATGTCTTCAACGTTGCGGCTTGAGTTGTCGATCTCTTCGTTGAGCTTGTTAAATCTGTCCTGAGTCTCACTGATGATCTCTCTCTCTTCAATGATGGACTTGTTAACCTTATCCGCAAGTTCAACCGTCTTACGTGACTGTTCTTTGATCTCGCTTACGATATTCGCGATCTCCTGAGCGGAATCGTTGGACTGTGATGAAAGGTTGTTTATTTCGCCTGCTACAACCGCAAATCCACGACCTGCTTCACCTGCACGTGCTGCCTCAATAGATGCGTTAAGTGCAAGGAGGTTTGTCTGTCCAGCGATGGAGCTGATCATTTCAACCGCTGCATCGATACGTGAAATGGCATCATCGGTAAGAGCGATCTGCTTGTTGATGGTCTCGACCATCTCAACCGAATTGAGTGAACTTGCGCCGACTTTGTCGATGTTGGCCTTGGCAACGTTGCTCACTTCACTCATCGTGGTACTTGAAGCGGAAAGGCTGTCAATGGAAGTGGTTATCTCACCGATACTGCTGCCGATCTTAACGATCTCTTCAGCTATATCCTGTACGCTTTCGGCAAGCGTTGTGGCACCCTTTGAAAGGTCTTCCATAGAGCTTGCGATACCTGATATCTCACTGTTGGACTCATTGGAGTTCTGTGAAATATTCTGCGCTTCCGAATTAAGTGTATCCGCTGTCCTTGCGATATCCGCAACAACATCTTTTAACTTACTCTGTAACTGCGATGATGCGGAAATAAGCTGCTGAGATTCCTTTAAGCTGCTCGAAAGAGCATCCTTCTCAAGAAGGTTACCGGTTGCGATCTCATCGATAGTCTTCGATACGTTACGAAGAGGAGTTGAGACTTTCTTGCCGATCCAAAGTGCGATCACTACAAATATTGCTATAAATCCAATGGCTATCAGAACATTGGATGTAACGAGTCTGTTGATCGAGGTCTTAACATCATCACAGGTCTTTCCCGCGAATGCCATACCTACCACTGAACCGTCGGCCGCTTTGATAGGTCTGTAATATACGTAATAATCTTTTCCGTTGATCACAACGTCGTTGGAATAAAAATCGTTTCCTTTTCCGAGAACTGCAGCGATAACTCCTTCGCTTGCTTTCGTTCCCTCAATACGTTTTCCGTCTCCGCCTATAATTGAAGTTACGAAACGGGTATCTCCCTTAAAGAGTGTAAGATCAACTCCGTCTTTGGCAAGATGATCGACATATGTTGTGTCATATGCAACAAAATCATCTACCAGAACTTCGGGATGTGTAAGCTCGTTTTCATAGTAGATCTTCAAGTCATATGCTGCAACGAGCAAAGTCTCCTTTGTCTGATCTTCAAGACTTGTGGTGAGCGATCTTGATGTGAAGACGGTAAGTGCAATGATCGATACGATCATAGGCACCATTGCAAACAGTATCAACATGATAAACATGTTTAAGCTTGATTTTTTGTTTCCCATAATACATTCTACCTTTCGTTTTGTTTAAAGCTTTCATTTCGGTTTCTTAAAAACCTATCGATACTATAGCAATATTGCATTAACAAAGAGTTAGTAATGGCGTATTTATTGACTTTTTTTATTGATATTTTTTACTTTTCGCACAATTTGCATGGTTTTCGTACAAAAAATCCGAAACATCCCGGGGGGCGTTTCGGATTTTTCAAGCATATTATCTTCAGTTATTTGTCGGATCTTTTACATATTGTATTTATCAGAACTTTATAACTTCGGGTTCGCCGCCGAACGAATAAAACGTAGCGGTCGCATCTTCAAAATACAATACCTGGGTATTGTCATCATCTTCAGAATACATGCCCCTTAAGTTCGGATATGCGTCAAGCATATGCTTTTTGGCTTCTCTTCTGTCATCATTGATAAGTTTTCCCGCAACCCTTAACCATACACCGTCCTTAAAGCAGCAGATCTCGGCATTGGGATTGATCGCAAGCTGTTTTGAAACGTCTTTCTTTTTGCCGGTCTCGATATAAAGACGGCCTTCAAACATATCGATCGTACCGAAAGGTCTCACTCTTGCCTTGTCGCCGTCAACAGTTGCCAGATAATATGTTCCGCATTCCTTTAAAAAATCATATACTTTCTGCATATTTCCCTCCATAAAAAGATTATTTTCCCGCGATCGCGGGCACAAACATATTTTAACACACCCGGGTGAAATATAACATCCCGGCAGAGTACTATGGCTTTATGAAATGGCAGCGTATTGCGTTTTTTGAAATGTAATTACTGACTCCGAAAAAAGTTTAAAAAAGGGGTTAAGATACTACATATTGTATCCGATATATAGATTAGGAAACAATATGTAGCAATGGATTGCATCAGTCACTGATTACTTGATTCACGGAGGGATAGAGTATGCGTAGCGTTTTTTCCGATAATAACAGGGTAGTTTTATATGTATTGTCCCCCGCCACCGTAAAAGAAAGATCCAGGGATGATAAAAATCAGTCCGATCGTCGTGAAAAGGGGAAAGAAAAACAGGAATTCAGCAGGATGCTTGAAGCACAGATGAGTTCGCTTACTTAAAATGGGAATCCCTCGGGATTCCCATTTTAAATGCTTATTATCATTTCCTGTAAGATCGTTATTTACGAGTCTTGAAAAAGATATCAAGTTTCTCCAGAAGTTCTTTTCTTTCTATCGTTTTTAAGAAATACCCTTCCGGTTTTAACGCCACAACGGCCATAACACTTTCTTTGTCACTCTTACCCGTTAAGAAGATTACGGGTATTTTTTTGGTATCTTCGTCGGCCCTTAGCATTTCAAGGACCTGAGGACCGGTTGTAACGGGCATTTCATGGTCAAGCAATATGAGATCGGCTTTATTCTTGGCAAGCCACTTTATGGCCTGCATACCCGAATTTACCATTGAAACTTTATATGTATCCTTGAGCCAGTCTCTTACAAGTGACAGATAATTCGGATCGTCGTCGACCACAAGTATCGATTTTTTGAATTCGCCGGTTGCGGCCTTCATGAACATGTCCTTAACGGTATTGATGTATTCGTTATTGTCCATCGGCCTTAAAAACTCTTTGTAGATCAGTTCCTTGGGAAAATTATCTTTGATATAATTGACGTCCTCTGACTCACCCACAAGTATCATGAGCGTACCTTCCTCAAGCATACGGTCCTGTAAAAATCTCAGCACCTTACTCGAAGGTCTTACCCCGTTATCCAGATACATGGTAACAAGAGTAGTCCCCTCCCATACGGAATTAATGGCATTAACGTCCAACCCGGCAAATTTCTGCTCGATATTGGCATCCGATATCTTTTTGGAAAGAACTTTGATCAAAAAAGTCTCTTTTTCACCCACCAGCAATATGCGGTTAGCGGTCATGGCATGATCTCCTTTACTTTAACCCATTACTTCTTCCATTCCGTCCCAGTTAAATGTCTTAAGATTTTCGTCGAGCTTTAACAGTTTTTCCGTTTCCTCTCCCGGAAGTTCATATTCCCTTAACTGTTGCAATACGAGTTCGACTCCCTCGTAATCCATTGCGTTTATAAGCTCTTTTAAGGCCTTGATACCGCTTTCAAGCTCTTCCGCGGGTATTGCGGGTTTTACGCCTTCATCGGTATCTTTATGTATCTTTGCAAGTTTTTCTTTAAACGACCTGTATTCTTCAAACAACGCGGGATTATATTCATCAATGTACTTGACGTCTCCGATATCTCCCGCACTTTCAAGCTTTTCGGCAAGTACGGACAGTTTCTCGGCACCTATTATCCTGGCAGAACTTTTAAGTGCGTGAACTTTGATGGTATACATCTTGATGTCATCCTGTCTAAGAGCATCATCAAGCACCTTTATGTTCTTTTCAAGTGTATCATAAAACAAGCCGATTGCGGTAATAAAAGAATCAACTCCGCCGGAATGTCTTATACCCTGTTCCACGTCTATGCCATCGACCTCATAAAGCCATGCGTGCTCTTCGGGAAGTTTCTCTACTTCGTTAACAGCGTCTTCTGCTGCAGGTTTCATCATGATCTCATCGGGAAGATGTCTCATGATCGCCTTTTCAAGAGCTATACTGTCGATCGGTTTTGACAGATATCCGTTAAAGCCCTTTGAAATGTAGAAATCATCTCCGCCCGCCGCGGCATTGGCTGTAAGTGCATATACGGGAAGATCCGGATATTTTTCACGGATCTTGGCCATTGTTTCGATACCGTCCATACCCGGCATCATATGATCGAGCAGTACTACGTTAAAGTTTCCGTATTTAAGCTTTTCAAGACAGTCCGCACCGCTGTCAGCCGTCGTAACAAACATCTTGGTCGCTTTTAACAGTCCCTTTATGACACTTAAGTTCATGGGATTGTCATCGACTACCAATACTTCCGCATCGGGAGCTATGAACTGCGGCACATAAGGGCCTCTTGCCATATCTTCCTCTGTTTCGACAAATTCACCGATCTTCTCGGTTCCCACAGGTTTTTGCACACAGGTCAGTATAAATTCGGAGCCTTCGCCGTATACGCTCTCACATGTAAGCGTTCCTCCCATAAGCTCGGCAAAACGCCTTGATATGTCAAGTCCGAGTCCCGTACCCTGGATCGCACTGTTCTTTTCTTCATCAAGCCTTTCGTATGCGGCAAACAGCTTGTCGATATCTTCGGGCTTTACGCCTATTCCGGTATCTTTAACGGAATACTTGACAGTAACTTCCTTTTCTCCCGTTTCAAGAACACCGATATTTAACTTAAATCCTCCGACATCGGTATACTTGACCGCATTTGTCAGAAGGTTTAAAAGTATCTGCTTGATCTTTCCCGCATCTCCGTACATGCGCATCGGCAGATTTTCATCCACTTCCACGTCAAAAGAAAGTCCTTTTTCGGTGCTTCTTCCCCTGATCATCGATACAACGGATCTGATGAGTTCGGCGGAATCGTACTCCTGTTCCACCAGATGCATCTTGCCGGACTCTATCTTTGATATATCGAGAAGATCGTTGATAAGGTCGAGAAGTGATTCCGAAGCTTTACGTATATCGAGCGCATAGTTTATGACCGACATAAAATATTCTTTGGGAACATCGGTCGGTTCTTCTCTTAAGATCATCTCATCCATACCCATGATGGTATTGATGGGCGTTCTGATCTCATGAGACATATTTGCCAAAAATCTAGATTTGGCCGAATTTGCGCGTTCCGCCTCTTCCTTGGCAAGTCTTATCTCGGCATACTGTTTTCGTATGATGGTTCCGCTCATGACACGCCATACGATAAGACCGATTATCATGGCGCCCACGCCGACCAGTACGATACGCATAGCCATCAGTTCCATAAATCTCGGCTTTTTGACTATTGCAAATATCTCATCCTGATATACCTCACCGTTTACGGGATCGATGACCTGTATATGCAGATCGTAATTACCGTACTTAAGATGTGTATATTCAAGAGCGGTAAGCTTATTCTGCGTAGCTGTGATACCAAGATCCTTGTTTCCTTCCAGGAACATATGGATCGTAGGATTTGACATCGTATAATCAAGTACCGAAGCACTGATCTGAATACGTCCGTCCTCGGCCGGGATCGTATAAACACCCGAATCGTCGGGAAGTACTTTCTCACCGTTTAAAGTTACCGATCCGATACCGAGACGGATCTCCGAAAACTGCTCAAAGAAATTGTCTATATTGACTTTACATACACCCGCTCCCTCGGCTACATAAAGATTGCCGTCTTTATCAAGCGCACTGAAAGCATTGGCGGTAGGTACTCCCGAAAGACCGTTTGATGTATTGTACAACTTATAATCGGTTATATTGTTGTTGATCATATCATCACAATTAACACAGTAAAGACCATATGACGACAGAACCCATATATTGTTGTTTGCATCAAATTTAAGATCGAAATTGTTGTTATACGGGAAAGTATCCACATTAACGATCGAGCCGTTATCAATGTACTGTATGGAGTTTGATGTGATCACCCACATAAGTTTATGTGTATCATCCCACGTTACTCTTAAAATAACATCACTTGTAAGCCCGTCGGCGCGACCGATCTTTTTAACGATATTGTCCTTGACAGTATATATTCCGTCACCGTCGGTTCCCGCATATATCGTACCGTCCGGGCCTTCGGCTACCGTCAATATAACGGTATTGGTAAATCCGTTTTCTCCACCGACGTTTTTAACTATTTTTCCGTCTTTTATAACAGAAATGCCGCCGTTTGTACCTACAATGATCGAACCGTCCGATGCTAAAGACGCACATCTTACTTCATTGCTTATAAGTCCGTTAGCCTCATTAAAATTCGTTATCCTGTTATATTTATCGTAACGTACGATCCCCTGGTTTCCTTTGTACGTACATATCCACAGGTTATCGGATCGGTCGGGAATTATGCACCTTACTCTTGTATCGCCGATATTTGATGTAAGTCCGTTGTAAATAAGATTATGCTCACGGTCCATTATCTTTAAGCCGTGATCTGTACCTATATACAACATTCCGTCCCGTTCACAGGTTGAATTGACTACCATGCCGTCAAGTTCCGTACCTATGGCGAGATTGATAAAATTGGTGCTTACGACCTTCATGACGCCCTGTCTTGAAGACGTATACCAAAGATTTCCCTGATAATCCGGCGTCATCATCTCGATCGAATTATTCAAGGGAATCTTGCTCATGATGTGGAAATTATTGAACTTATCAAGATATCCTGCCGCGGAATTGGAATTTACCCATATTCTTCCGCATGCCGATGCGATCCACGTTACTTCGGTAAGCGGTTCGACCGGGATCACACGGTAATCCCTTATATTTGTACTTAAAGGGCCGTAATAGAGTCTGTCACTGCCACATCCCACGAAGTAGTATCCGATATTATAGGGATCCGCAAAGATCGTCGTGATCTTTCCGATACCAAGTTCTTCGCCGTCAACATACGAAACAACGGTTCCGTCCAGCAGTACAAATGCGGCACCGCTTCGTGTATTTCCGTATATCTTGCCCATGGCGTCGGAAGAAAGTCTTAAAATATATTCGTTGTTAAGAAGCGGTTCATCGACAGTATGAACCGCGAAAGATTCGTCGAAATATGCAACGCCGTTGGTAGTCCCGACCCAGACCGAACCGTCGGCAGCCTGACCGAAACCTCTCGCCGATGATGAAGGGAGGCCTTCTTTATATGTGATATGGACCGTACTGCCGTCGGGCTTTATTACAACAACTCCGTTATCGTTGGTTGCCACCCACATGTTGTACGATCTGTCTTCGTAGATCATACGACCGCTGGTAAGTCCTGTGGTCGTAGATTCAAGCCTTTCAAATGTTTCACCGTTATATCTGAAAATACCGCTGTATCCGCCTATCCATATCCGGCCGTCGCTGGCGGAATAAACGCAGTTTGCATCGGAAGTCGGAAGTCCGTTATCCGCGTCATACATTACGGTCGAATATCCCACTTCTTCGAGCTGTCCCGTAACGGCATAGCCTCCGCCGGTACCGTTTATACGTGCTTCATGTCCCGCGACGGTAAAAAGTGTGCCTGTATTAAAGATCATTGCAGCTGCAAAGACAACTGCAGCTGTTTTTACTAATATCCCCTTATACTTTCTCATTCGTACGGTATCTCCTTAGACATTGTGATACTTTTTGTGTACAAGTTTGACTTCCGATATGGAATCAAGGAATACTTCAACGCATTTCGGATCGAACTGAGCTCCCGCCCCTTCCTTGATGATATCTATGGCCTTCTCCATGGGAAAAGCAGGTTTATAAATACGCGGCGAGGTAAGTGCATCAAACACATCCGCCACTGACATGACGCGAGCCGAAAGCGGGATCACTTCACCGCGGAGTCCTTCGGGATAACCTTTGCCGTCCCATCTCTCATGGTGATATGCCGCCATGTTGCGGGCTTCCTTTAAGTAGTTTTCTCCCTGAACCGTACTGATGGCCCGTTCCATTATCTTTTTACCGGCCATTGTGTGCGTCTTCATGATCTTAAACTCTTCATCCGTAAGTTTGCCGGGTTTATTGAGTACCGCATCGGGAATATTGATCTTACCTACATCATGAAGAGGAGCCGACATTATAACATCGGATATATACTTGGGCGTCAGTTTATCCGGATAATAACCGTTCTTTTTAAGGCCTTCCAGTATTATACGCACGTATTCGGCCGTTTTCTGAATATGGGCGCCCGTATCGGAATCACGATTTTCTACCATATCCGCCATGGTAATGATAAGACCGTTCTGCATCTGCGCGGTTGCATCCGCATAATGACGAATGTCCTTCATCTGTTCGACGGTGCCCGAAGCCATCTTACAAAGTGACTGATAAAGTTTCTCGACTTCATCGTTGGTATTTATCTTAAGAGACTCCAGCTTTTTGACTTTCGCATCAAGAGCCGCATTTTCTTCGCCGCCCTTCATAAAGTCATCGGCACATCCCGCCATACTGTTGATGGGATTGATAAGAAACTGTCCCGATATCCATATGCCTATACCCAGGATCATTACAAAAAATCCCGAGAATACCAGCAATACTTTTACAAGATAGCCTTTAACATAATCGGACAGGGCGGATAATTCAGCGTCGGCACAGGCATAACATACGGTCCTCCCCTGTGCGTTCTTAACCGGCCAGTATGTGGTGGAAACATATCCCCAGTTTGAATCGACCGCTATTCCCGAAACCTCTCTGCCCGCAAAAAGATCGGAAAGATAAGGATCGAAAGCTTCCTCAAACGGGACTACCTCTCCGGGTTCGTATCCCGGTTCATCCTCGGCATCGAGGTCGAATATGAAATGGCATCCGTCCCGCTCAACTTTTAATACATAAACATATTTGATACCTGTAAACGATTCACGAACTTTGTAAAGAAGAGCGAGTGTTTCATCAAAGCCTTCCTCTTCGTGACCGTTTTCAAGATATTTATCCACTTTATCGGGATCGACCACCTGAGAAGCAAAACGTGCCGCATTTGTGGCATTTCGCGTATAGTCGGCTTTGCTGGCCTGATAATAAAGACTTACGCTTATCCAGCCCATTATTGTGGCAATACCGAGCGCGGCCAGGGTAAGCATAACGGTTATCCGGATCCTTAAAGACTTTCCGTATGAACCCGTTTTCTTTCTGAATTCTTTGATCTCTTGAGGAGAGAGGGGCTTCTGCTTCCAGGAACCCATCAGCATAAACTCTTTAAACTTATCGGATACCAGTCTGTAAGCCACCAAAGCCAATATCGTCATCAAACCTTTGTCAACGAAATTGAGTCCGATCTCGATCAGCATGGTACAGAAAAAGAGTCCCAGCCCTGTATTTGAATTCATTTCTTCGGCGAGTGCGGCAACATCCGAGAATCTGGGTCCCTCCGTAAGGATCCATTGAAAACAGGTGCCGAGTATCGCAGACATGAGTGAAATGGCAATAATATACAAGACCATTCGTCTTACGCGGTCAAAATACCCGCGTCTTTTGAGATAAGTGGTGATCATGGCGATCAGAACACTTATAAGAACATAATATACGGTCCCGGAATTGATGATATTGCTGAAGAGATTTGTAAGAACCCCCACCGTGACGCCCGGTACAAAACCTCCCACTACAGCAGCAAAAATAGTTCCCGCCGTATCTAGATACATGGGAAGTTTAAGCTTGTAAGCAACAAAAGATAATAAAACATTTACAAGCACGCATGCCGCTACTACCGAAATGCGTTTTAATGTATCTTTGTTTTCATTGATCATCTTAAACTTCACTTTTTTTCCGAGCCCCCGCAATCAACCATAATACTATAGTATACATCAATGCGATTAATGAAGAAATAACAGCGGTAATAACATACATCACAACTCCGCGAGTCAGTTCGATATGAAGTATGATGCACGTTATTGACCATATGTACATGTGTATGAAATATATGACCGTGCTCATTTTACGAAATGCTTTCCAAATTCCGATATTCGGAAGTTTTAAAGCTCTTGCGATCATGAAAATACCGACACCGGTCATAACTACGGCAAGCGGATCGAAAAGATCGGTAAGACCGATCAATGATCCCGCGACAAAAAGCAGTATTCCCACAGGCATACGGCCTTTAAACTTACTTAAATACATGCCAAGCGGCAACATAAATAAGCCTCTCAGCACTCTTCCGTTAAGTACCGTATATCTGATGATGGGTGAAATGACCGCATCCATCTTTGTTCCCGCAAGACTTCCCGTCGCGATATAGTCAAGAAAACATGCAAAAAGATAGATAAATACGCCCCACAAAATCCATGTGTTTTCTTTTACGTTCAGTTTTAACAAAAGTAACACAAACAAAAGCGCGTAAACCGCCGACAAAAGATACCACATCATCCACGAATTGTACTGTTCTCCCACAAAAACAAATTTTTGAAGGAAAGTAAGTATCACGGTCTTTATCGGAAAGTGATGTGTTATATCGTTGTAGATCCCCAGAGGAATATACACAGCTGTCCATATAAGATACATCTTAAGCAGGCGGAAAAGCTGTTTCTTGACTATCCCCGCCTTCTCTTCGTATCCGGAAGCATTTTTTAACCGCTCCGCCAGCAAAAATCCCGATGCAACAAAGAAAAACGGAACGGCGGAGAGAGAAATCGTGTCAACGGCTCTGTATAAAATGACATTTTCGGTATCTACATGCGGCATTACATGAGCCGCCACTACCCAGAGTGCCATTATCCACTTGAAAAGATCTATGCCTTTATACTCTCCCTTGACTCCCTCATCCGATAACTTGAAGAAATCATTAAAGCCAACCGGTTCTTTTTCTTTTGCCATATTCTGAAGAAGCGGCAGGGCGATCGCAGCGCAGACGATGATCATCACAAAAGCCGGCATGATGTAGCGCGTCTTTGCTTCCCAGATAATGCTGAAAAGAAAACTTCCGAATATCGAAATACCCGGTAAATAAGGTTTAAGTGATGTAACGGTCTTTCTTGTAAGCCACAGCACCGCTGCCATAACGGCATATACAAATATCTGGTACGCCTTCATGTAATCGTTTAAACGCCACTGGAAATCGGTATTGTCATAGACAAATGCACCGAGTTTTGAAATTCCTTCGGCATCGTGGGTGTTTATCATGGCAAGACTTTGAAAGAGCGGTGTGTTCCATTGAAGGTTGATCTTTCTGTACCAGAAATCAAGTCCCTTGAGCGGATGCTTCGCCATATCGCTTAACGCATATCTTACGTAGCCCCATGAAACCTTTGAAGTCATATCGGCATCAAAATCGTTTTCCGAAAACGTGATCTGGTGATAGAAATTGCACCATCCCGCGTTGCCGTTGTCATCGTTAAGTCCCATAGCGATCGTGGCCGACATCGGTATGGAATCGTATTCGGGAGACGAATATTTGGAATAAATTGCCTTGTTAAGCACATTTACCGAAAGAACGGACAGCACAGTAAGCACCGCAAGTACGACCGCTGTCCTGCGTGAATCCCTCTTAAACAGAGTGATCGCAAGATAGATCAGTATAGCCGTAAATACTATCAGTGCATTTGATTTGAACGCATAATTAAGAAAACATGATAAAAAGAAAAATAAGGCGCTTAATACACCCGGTTTTCTGAGTGCGAGCAAAAGCGCATAAATGCAGACAAGACTTAATGCGGCAAACGGAAGATCGCCGTATATAAATACGCTGTAAAAATACAGGGGAACAAACAAAACCGTCAGGACCGAGAAAAAGAAAACGGATCTCCCCCGGTGTTCTTTGGGAGCAATTTCCGAAATTATCCCGGTACCCGCAAGGACGATCGTGGGCACGGACAATCCGATGACACACATGATGGCTCTTACGTTATCGGGTCCGAAGATCTTCATGACGATCCTTAAAAACGATACAAAACCGTACTGGTAAGGAAAATATACGAGATAATCGTCGGGTCCGAGCGCACCTTCGCCGAACTCATGTAAATTGATCGCCCGGGCAAATTCCATCAGAATCCTGGCATCGGACTGCGGCACGGCATTTGACGAAAAGATCCATAAAAGAGCAAGCCCATAGGTGATAACGGCCGCAACCGCCGCTATCACCATGGGCTTAACATTTACAAGGCATTTATCGTAGAGAACG
>JAEEGL012419612.1_pt1 | contig 20800 bp, 13 predicted proteins | sample 9134231 | NCBI WGS metagenome assembly JAEEGL01 (sample SAMN16246548, study PRJNA631951) | gut metagenome | biome: gut microbiome; feature: rumen; material: fiber-attached | host: Bos | place: Iran: Karaj | collected 2018-10
CCGCAACACGGGTATCCGCACCATGCCGCTCAGTGCACGAGGTGAGACCGAGCAGACCAACTTCAACAGCACCGCCGGTTACTACGTGGTCAACAATCAGTTGAGTTACTATGGCCAGGGCATCGCCTACGGTGCCATCCACACGGGCCTGTATCTTGACCGCACCGGCATGTTCTGGTGGGGCAAGAACTACTCGGGCAACGGTATCTACCGCTTCCGCCCCAGTGACATCGGCAAGACCGGTACCGGCGTGCCCATCCCCCATCCCATCGTGCTCGAGACCACTCAGCCCCGCGCCTTCACGCTGGACGAGGACCTAGGCTACCTGTATGTGTGGATGACCAAGGGCACCACGCCCGGTGTGGGCTTCACCCAATATGCCATCCCAGCCGAGAACGCCACGGTGACCTATGACAAGTACATCAACTTCATCACGATGGAGGCCGACCCGATCAACACGACCGACGCCGAGGGTGTTTACACCACGCAGTTCGCTGTTGATGCCCAGACCCACTACGTCTACTTCGGCTTCCGCGCCGCTACGACCGAGAAGACCTACACCACGGGCTTGTACTACTTCAATCCCAACGACGGCAAGGTATACAACTTCAACGGCAACAAGGACAAGATTCTGGGCTTGTGCATCAATCCACGCCTGACCAATCTGTTCTAGGTTAGAGGTTAAAGGTTAGAGGTTAAAGACTGACATCAATGAAGAAGAGATTCATCCTGATAGCATTACTGGCGGCGTTTGCCGCCAGTTTTGTCACGGCTGCTGCCGACACGGCGCCCAAACGGGAGCAACGCGGCATGTGGATTACCGCCTACTTGAGCGACTGGCCCAGCGGCGCCATCACGACGAGCAACACCCCCGTCATGCAGAATGCCTGCCGCAAGATGCTCGACACGCTGCAGGTGAACCACATCAACACGATTTATTACCACGTTCGCGCAATGTGCGACGCGATGTACAACTCGGCCTATGAGCCATGGTCGAGTTACGTGTCGGGCACGCGTGGCGTGGCTCCGGCGTTCGACCCCTTTGAGTACCTTGTCACCGAGGCCCACAAGCGCGGCATCGAGGTGTATGCCTGGGTTAACCCCTACCGCTACGGCCACGGCGACAACAAGTGGGGCCAGAGCGAACAGGACTACATCCACACGCACCCCGAGTGGCTGCTGACGACCGATTACGAGACGGTGCTCAATCCCGGCATCCCCGAGGTGCGCCAGCGCGTCGTGGACGTGTGCCAGGACATTCTGGAGAAATATGACGTCGACGGACTGGTGTTCGACGACTATTTCTACAACCAGGACAACCCGTCGTTCTCGCTCGACGCCGACCTCTACAACGCCTATAAGGCCGCAGGTGGCACGATGTCGCAGGGCGACTGGCGCCGCGAGAACGTGAACCAGATGGTCAAGGACGTCAACGACATGGTCAAGCGGGTGAAGCCGTGGGTGCGCTTCGGTATCGGCCCTGCCGGTGTTGCCTGCACCGCCCAAGCCGTCGCCGACAAGTATGGCGTGGAGCCGTGCCCCGTGGGCAGCGACTGGCAGTATAACCAGATCTATAGCGACCCGATGGCCTGGGTGACACGCGGCACCATCGACTTCCTGGCGCCACAGGTTTACTGGAAGACGACAGGCACCTTTACCGGCGTCACCACGTGGTGGGGCAAGATGGCCGCACGCTTCAACCGCCACATCTTCATCAGCCAATGGGTACCCGACGAGGAAGGCTGGACGCTCGCCGAGTTCGTCAAGCAGGGGCGCGTCATGCGCGAGGCCATGGCGGCAGGCGGCAACCCCGGCATGGTGTACTTCCGCTACAACACTTGGCGTAACAAGAAGGAGGTCATCGACGGCAAGGTGCGCCAACTGCGCATCTGGCTCAAGGACAGCCTCTACTCCACCATCGCCCTGAACCCTGCCCCGGCATGGGTCAAGCCCGACCAAACCTACGCCACGGTGACCAACCTGGAGTACAGCGACGGTAACCTCACTTGGGACAGCATCCCCAATGTGCGCTATGTCGTTTATGCCATCCCCGACGATGTGGATGACAGCGACTTCAGTTGCCAGGCTTCCTATATCGAGGGCATCAGTTACTGTGCCAACTATACCGTTCCCGCCGCCAAGCGCGAGGGCTACCACTATGCGGTGACCATCCTTGACCGCTGGGAGAACGAGTATGCCCCCGTCACTCCGGGAGCCGTGGCCACCCAGGCCCCCGAGCCCGTGCTGCTCTATCCCGAGGACGGTGCCGAGGTGCCCGAACTCTCGTCGTTGCAGTGGCAAGGCGAGTCGGCGCTCTATGTCGTGCAGGTGTTTGCCGACAGCGAGATGGATTCCCTGGTATCACAGGTCGAGGTCGACTCGTTGAGTTGCCCCCTGCCCTACATCCCCTGCCTGAGCACCGGCACCTACTGGTGGCGCGTCGTGGCACGCGGACTCAACCAGTGGGACCACGCCAGCGCCCTGCGGCAGTTCACCATCGGCCAGATGCGCATCACCTCGCCCGACAGCGATGCCACGGCTGTTCCCCTCAAGCCCCTCATCACGTGGACGCCTGGAGCACAGGGCACGGCCTATCTGCTGGAATTGTCCTCGTCACGGACGATGAACAATGCCGACACCATCGTGCTTCACGAGCCGCAATGGCAAGTGCCGCAATACCGCCTGGCGGGCGCCACGACCTACTATGTGCGCGTCACAGCCACCTACGGCAGCGCCACGGTGACGACTCCCGTCTCGCCGTTCACCACCGTCGAGGTGATTCCGCCCGTGCCCGCCTATCTGTGTCCCGCCGAGGGCGACACGGTGCTGTACAACATCGACAAGGTGGCCTTTGAACCCTTCGAGGGCGCGGCGGTGCTGAAAGTGCAGATCAGCGATTCTGAGTCCTTCCCCACCCGCACATCCTATAACGGCACGCTGGAAAGGACTTTTGAAACGCCCCTGCTGGGCGACATCAAGGGCGCCGGCAAACTCGTTGACGGCGACACCTACTACGTTCGTGCCCGCTACGGATACCGCACCCTGGCCACGGGCGCTACCCTCCAGTATACCGACTACTGCGACGTGCGCACCTTTGTGTATCATGAGATAATCCGTGGCGACGTGAACGGTGACGGTGAGGTGAACATCGCCGACATCAACGCCCTGATTGACTTTATCCTCAACGGTGGCGGCACACGACCCGCCGACGTGAACGGTGACGGCGAAATCAGCATCAGCGATGTCAATGCCGCTATTGACATCATCTTGCAATAGCGGGTCTGGACGAACTGGAGAGACTGAATAACCAAAAAGAGCGATGAAACGAGTCATTCTGATAGCAGTACTGGTAGCGGGGGCGCTTCAAACCCTCGCCCAGGTCATCGGTGCGCCCAGCAACAAGTATGTGAGGCTCACCTCGACCAATCTGCCCATCGTGTGGCTCAGCGTCGATGGCACCATGCAGCAGGACGAGAGAATCACCGCCCGCATGAAAATCCTGCACAACGGAGACGGCATCACCAACTATGCCGACACTGTGGCACATCCCGGACAGCACATCGAGTATGACGGCTACGTCGGCATTCGCTACCGCGGCAAGAGTTCCTATACCTACAGTTCCAAAAAGCCCTACTCCTTCAGGCCGCTGAACCGCCCGCTGGAAGAGGGCGGCTCGTGGGTGAAAGTGTCGCTGCTGGGCATGGGCAAGGACAACAACTGGGCACTGCTGGGCCCGTATGCCGACAAGAGCATGCTGCGCGACCTGCTGGCCTTTGAAATTTCGCGGCCTTGGATGGAATACACGCCTCAAGGCCGCTACTGCGAGGTCATCTACAACGGCATCTACTATGGCGTCTATATCCTGTCGGAGGTCGTTTCCAAAGGCCGGTACCGTCTCCATCTCGACGACCCGGGCGAGGAAGGCGATGAACTCAGCGGCGGCTACCTGATGGAGGTGGAACGTGACGACGGCAAGCAGCCGGTGTACATGTCGAAATTCTGTCCCGTGCTGAATGACGGTTCCTTTATCCCCTCGCGCCACATCTACTTCTGCTACAGGATTCCCGACTACGAAGACCTTACCGAGGCTCAGGCCGAATACATCCAGGGCCGCATCGACCAGATGGAAACGGCACTGTCCCGCAATCAGTACCGTGACCCCGAGAGCGGCGAGTGTATCCACATCGACGAGATGTCGTTCATCGACTATCAACTGGCGATGGAAATCGGGCACAACGTGGACGGCTACCGCCTGAGCGGCAAGTTCTTCAAGCGCCGCGACAGCCAAGACCCGCGTTTCAAGTGCGTGGTGTGGGACATGAACCTGGCCTACGGCAACGCCGACTATCACGACGGCTGGCGCACCGACACGTGGATTTACCAGATGAACGACCTCCTGAACGCCAGCGGTTCGACCAATATGGTGCCCTTCTGGTGGTACATGCTCAACAACGACCCGGCCTACACGGCACAACTGCGGGCGCGGTGGGCGCAATACCGGAGCAGTAACCTCACGATGGAACGGTTGAACCACACCATCGACTCGCTCGTGACAGTGCTCACCGTGGGCGGAGCAGAGCGTCGCAACAGCATGGCCTATCCCAGGTGGGGAACCTACGTGTGGCCCAACTACTACATCGCAGCCAATTACGCCGACGAGATAGCCTACCTGAAGCGCTGGCTGCGGCACCGCATCAAGTGGATGGATGAGCAGTTGGGATTTGACGGCACCGACGTTCTTGTCATCGGTGACGTGAACGATGACGATGAGTTGACCATTGCCGATGTGAGTGCGCTGATTGACATGATACTGAACGACGCCTCGTCACGTTCGGCCGACGTGAACGGCGACGGCGAGGTCAGCATCGCCGATGTTGCAGCGCTTATCGACCTTATTCTGCAAGGGTAGAACCCAACATTCATTGGAGGCCGCAAACGCATTAAGATATAGCACTGTCGCAGATAAAAACCGCGCTTTGCACGGGAAATTTATCAAATTAATAATACGGTTCACAAGGCGCTTGGCAGCGCGGGCAAGATAGGAGGCGCCTCGGGATTGTTCAAGCAAAAAAAATGCTTTTTTGCTTGCCATTCCTCTCGGCTTTCACTATCTTTGCTAAGTTAATGAATAGTTAAACCACTAAACAAGATATAACAACTTTAAAACCAACGGATTATGAAAAAATCTTTACTGCTTTTCCTTGTTATGGCGGCCAGTTGGGCAGCCAGTATGTGGGCCATCACCGACGGTGTGACCTATGAAGCCGTGAACGGCATCCGCATCCAGAACCTGTGGATCCAGGATCGTGCTCACACTGGCGAGCAATGGTCCAGTAAACCCTACTGCAACACCAGTGCGCGCACGGCGGTCATGACCGACGGTTACATCTACATCTCCCGCACCAACGCCAACACCGTTATCCAGGGTACCGACACCCTGTCGCAGAGCGTGGTCTATAAACTCAATGCAGCCACCGGCGAGATGATCAAGGAACTGCCGCTGACACTCGATGGCGCCATCTATGGCAACTCGGTGTTGAACGCCAACACCGTCGGAGTGGACAATTTCGGACATCTCTACATCTCCCCCTACACCAGCGAACTGGCTACTGAGCAACCCGTCTATCTGCTCGACGGCGAGACCGGCGAACTGACGCTGGTAGCCCGTCTCGAGAAGGGCGACGCGCTGGCACGCTGTGACTATATCGACGTGATGGGCGACCTCACCCGCGAAGAGGCCGAGTGCAACATCATGACCGTGGGCGCCAGTTCAGAATTGCTCTACCGCTGGCATGCCGAACAGGGCGAAGACTTTGAGGGCGGCTTTGAGGGCGACCCCTATCTGGCCATCCTTGATTTCTATCCCGAGACGGTGACCCAGTGGGGTTATGCTCCCGTCGTGAAGATGGTACTGGGCGAAGATGAGGACACGCGCTACAGCGGCGAACTGTTCTATGTCGACGGCTTCTCGTCATCACCCATCCTGTATGACGCCACGGGTACCATGGTCGACAACTTCGAGGAAGTGGATCCCGCCTTCTGGCCCATGGACGTGGGTGCCAACGGTGTGTGCGAGTTCACGCTCGAAGGCCGCAACTTCATCGTGTTTGTCGCAGCCCAGTATACCGGTGTGGACGAGGCCACGATGATCAACAAAGCCTGCCAGGTGTACATCTGCGAGTTGGGCGAGGGTATGTCGCTGGGCGGCATGCAGCGCTACTGGATGGTTCCCGACGAGTTGGGCGCCGTGAGTGACGGTGGCACGCGCGTCGAGAGCATGAACGTGGAATACAGCACCGATGACCAGGGCAACGAGGTAGTGACGTTGTTCATCTACAAGTGCTATAACGGTATGGCCGTCTACAAAATCGGCACCAACGTGGGCGGCGACGATCCTCAGCCCGTTGTGAAGGGTGACGTGAACGGTGACGGCGAGGTGAACATCGCCGACGTCAACACCGCCATCGACATGATCCTGAGCGGCAACTCGACAGCAGCAGCCGACGTGAACGGTGACGGCGAGGTGAACATTGCCGACGTCAACACCCTCATCGACATCATTCTGAACAACTAATTCATCAGCATAGGATTTCACGCTAAGCCGCTAAGGCGCTAAGATTAGTTATTGCGAGCCTTCTGCAAGCAATGAGAATCGCTTAGCGGTCTGGCAGTTTAGCGTGAAATTTTTATTATTCTAAACTCAAATATTTGATATAAAATGAAAAAATCTCTACTACTCCTCATCGCCCTGATTGCTGCATCGCTCAGCGCATGGGCCATTACCGACGGCCAGACCTATCAAGAGGTGAACGGCATCAAAATCGTGAACAAATGGATCTTTGACCGCGTCCACAGCGGCACCGACTACACCGACAACGCCATCTGCAACCAGCGTGCCCGCACGGCAACGATGGACCAGGGCATCATCTACGTGGCCCGTAGCGAGGAGCCCGTCATCATCGGCAACGACACGATTGCACAATCGATTATCCACCGTTTCTCGGCCGTTGACGGCAGTCCGCTACCCGACCTGCCCCTGACGCTCGATGGCGCCCCCTACGACCGTTTCCTGGGTATCGCCAGCATCGGCAAGGACAGTTTCCACCACATCTGGGTGGCTCCGATGACCAGCACGGTGCAGCAGTATGTCCCCGTGTATCTCGTCAATACCGAGACGGGTGAACTCACCCTCGTTGTCGAGATGGACAAGGGCGATGCGCCGCAGCGCACCGACTACCTGGACGTCATCGGCGACATCACCCTCGAACAGGCCGAGTGTAACATCATGACCGTGTCGGGCGCGACCGCCGACCCCGGCTTCCCCACCCTGTACCGCATGCATGCCGACCAGAACGGTGAATGGGAGGGCGGCTTTGAAGGCGACCCCTACATGGACGTCATCAACTTCTATCCCGAGACCAAGACGGGTTTCTCGCTGGCACCTGTCATCAAGATGATTGAGGGTCCCGACGAGGAGTCGCGCTACAGCGGTGAAATGTTCTACATCGACTGCTTTGACACCGCACCCGTCATCTACGACTTCTCGGGCTCGGTCATCGACTCGTTTGAAGACACCGACCCCGCACTGTGGCCCCAGTCCACTCCCAACGGCTGCATGGAGTTCAAACTTGACGGACGCGACTTCCTCGTGTATGTCAATGCCGACATGAACGGCAACGGCCACGGCTGCCAAGCCAACATCTGCGAGTTGGGCGAGGGACAGTCGCTGGGCGGCATGACCAAGTACTGGACGATTCCCGCCGACAGTCTGGGCAAGGTGAACGACAGCGGTCTGCGCGTGCACTGCTTCGCCGTGGAATACGGTGTTGACAACGAGGGCTTTGAAGAGGTGACACTGCTCACCTTCAAGGCCTACAACGGTATGGCCGTCTACAAAATCGGCCGTAACGTGGATGCCGGTGGAGATCCTCAACCCGGCAATCCCGGTGACGTGAACGGTGACGGTGAGGTCAACATCGCCGACGTCAACGCCCTGATTGACATGATTTTGTCGGGTCTGACAACACCTGCGGGTGACGTCAACCGCGACGGCGAGGTGAATATCGCCGACGTCAATGCCGTCATTGACATGATTCTGAAGTCATGACACGCTCCTATCGACATCTCATATGCCTTGCCGTCCTGTCGCTGGCCTGCGTCACGGGATTTGCCCGCGACCAGTGGGTGATTGGCGGCAAGGCCTATGATGTGGACACGCTCATCTTCCCACATCTGGCCGGTCCCGGCGTGACGGCGGCAAAATATGACATCCCGGCGCTGCCGCTCAAGGTGAGTGTCGTCGAGATGGACCTGACCAACCCCTACATCACGATGGAGACCTGCCTGGGAGCCGAGAAATCGGTGGGCAGTGAGACGCCTGTCAACATGGCGATTCGCAACAACCGTCCCGGGCACGAGGTTGTCGGGGCCGTCAACGGCGACTTCTTCATGACCTCACCGACCAACGAAGTGGGTCTGCCCCTGAGCGGACAGGTGCGCAACGACGAACTGGTGCTGAGCAGCCACAATCGTGCCTGCCTGGTGCTGGACGACGGCGGGCACCCCTACATCGACCGGCTGACCTTCACGGGGACAGTAACCTGTGGCGAAACCTCCTTTGCCCTGAACCTGGTGAACCGTATGCGCTATGCCTACGAGAACATCGCCACCAACCAGACCATCCTGTTCACCCGCAGTTACGGTCCCGTGACCTATGACGCCTCCAACACGGGCAAGATGGTGGTGCTGCGCCCTGCCGGTGAGCCGTTCCGCTGGCTCGCCAACGGCCTGGAGCACTGCATCATCGAGGATATCATCGACGCCCAGGGCTCGACCACGATTCCCGACGGCAAAGCCATCCTGTGGCTCAAGGGCTCCTATGCCAACAAGGCCGAGCAGATGGCCGTGGGCGACGCGCTGGACATCAGTTTCGGCCTCACGCTCAACAACGGCCCGCACGACGTGAACATCCACCAACTCATCGGTGGCAGCAACCACATCATCATGCAGAACGGCGAGTTTATGGAGGATTGGGCCGAACGCCATCCCCGCACCGCCATCGGCTTTAACGCCGACAGCACCCGCCTGTACTTCGTTGTCGTTGACGGCCGCCACCTGACCTCGGTGGGCGTGACCCTGCAGGAGATGAAGGGCATCTTTGATGCCTTGGGTGCCGTCACTGCAGTCAACCTCGACGGCGGCGGCTCCTCATGCATCCTGGTCAATGACGAGGTGATGAATCACCCCAGCGACGGTTCGGTGCGTGCCGTGGGCAACGGCTGTCTGTTCGTCTCGACCGCCCCCGAGGACGATGCCATCGGCATCATCAGTTTTGAGCCACGATGCTATAACCTGTCGATTTCGGCGACCACCACATTCGGCGTGTGGGGCTATAACCAGTATGGCGTGCTCAAGACGCGCGACCTGCAAGGCTGCACGTTCTCGTGCGACCCGCAGGTGGGTACCTTTGACGAGCAGGGCTATTTCCATGCCACGTCGACCCCCGCCTCGGGCAACCTGTATGTCCACTACAACGGCATCACCGCCAGCCAGGCTGTCACCATCATGGAGGCGCAATGGATGCTGGTGAGCGACAGCGTGGTCATCGACGAGTATCACCCCTATGCCATCAACATCAACGGCGTGAGCGGCTACGGGCTTGATAAGGTGGACCCTTCGGTAGTGGCGTGGACATCGGCCGATGAGCAGGTCTGCGCCGTTGACGGTCAGGGCATCATCACGGCCGTGGCCGACGGACGCACCTTCGTCGGCTCCAGCCATCCCCTGCTTGCCGACTCGCTGCTCGTCCAGGTAGAGAATCCCAAGGCCCGTGTGACCACTGTCGAGAACGCGCCCATCGACCCCGCCACATGGGACATTGCCCAAAGCGGCGGCAAGGACCGCATCGTGACGGCCCTTGAGAACGGCCTGCAGATTGACTTCACAGGAGCCTCGTCGCGCAACCCCTACATCAAGATTTCCAAGGCCGTGAGGATGTGGGGTATCCCCGACACGCTGCGACTGCGGCTCGAGCCGGGGGCGCTGCAACTCAAGTCGGTAAAAATCCTGCTCGAGAACGGCTATGGCGAACGTGTCACTGTAGAGTATCCCATCAGCACGGTTGCCGACGGCCCCATCGTCCTGGATGTGCCGGCCACCGATATCTGTGATGCCGCCGACCTGGGCAACTTCCCGCTGCACCTGGTCTACTACTACATCACCTACAACAGCGTCACCACGGGCGAGCAATACAGCCTGAAAATTCCTGGCATGGAACTTGTATATGGCAATATGCCGCCCGATGAACACCCCACCACAGGTGACGTGAACCTGGACGGCGAAGTCAACATCGCCGACATCAACGCGGTCATCGACATGATCCTGTCGGGCAACGTGCTGAGTGTGGGTGACGTGAACGGTGACGGCGAGGTGAACATCGCCGATGTCAACGCACTGATTGACATTATTTTGAGTTAATTGACACTATTCAGTAACATCCTAATAATATCAAGATCATGAAACGATTGTCATTGACCCTCTTGATTGCCTGCTGCGCCCTGGCGCTGACTGCGCAGGATGCCATCCGTGTGAAATATAAAGGCGCAAGACCCAACATCCGCGACTTTGTAACGGCCTTTGTTGCCACTACCGAGAATGTTGACGAAGAAGAGTGCTGCAACGAAGTGCTCAACGCCGTCGCCTATGCATGGGACAGGTATGAAAAAGGCCTCCCGATGGAAGAAGGCGTGACTCTCACCATCGATGAGAAAAACGGTTATGTGCTCTATGAAAGCAGATCGGAGTATGAATCTATAGAGCACTTGTTGAGGGTTGAGATGTGCTACTGGAACGAGGCCGACGGAAAACACAAACTGTTTGCCTACAATGTGGCATCTTTCATCGATGGGCGGTGTGAAGCCGGCCAGTATGACGGCCTCGATTTCTACCGCTACGACAACGCTAAGAAGATCATGACCTACTGCGAGGACAGGAGGGGCACCGAGGCCGTGTATAAATACGACGTAAGGCAATCCTATACCTTGCCGCGCAAGGGTAAGGACATCACGGTCACCTTGTGGTATGACAGCGGCAAGAAAGTAAAGACGCTGAAGTGGAACGGAAAACGGTTCACACTCTAACCCACACAACTAAAACGAATCAGCCCACCCGCCAGGTGGGCTTTTTTGTGCCGACACAGAAAGCGGAATCCAGCACCGATGACCGAAAAAAGACCGAAACAGTTGTGTAAGTCAACCATCATCGGTAATTTTGTGCATCAATAGGTTGAAACGATGAGACGAGACGAATTCATGGTAGAAGTGTGTGCCAACGGCGTGGAATCCTGTCTGGCGGCACAAGAGGGCGGAGCCGACCGCGTGGAACTGTGCGCCGGCATCCCCGAGGGTGGAACGACACCCAGTTATGGCGAAATCAAGGTGGCACGGCGCGTGCTCACGTCGACACGGCTGCACGTGATTATCCGTCCCCGTGGCGGGGATTTCCTGTACAGCGACCTGGAGGTGGAGCGCATGGCTGCCGACATCGCCGTGTGCCGCGAACTGGGCGTTGACGGCGTGGTGTTCGGGTGCCTGCGGGCCGACGGCACCATCGATGCCGAGAAGAACCGTTACCTGATGGACTGCGCTAAGGGGATGAGCGTGACGATGCACCGCGCCTTTGACCGCGCAGCCGACCCGGAACAGGCGCTGGAGGACATCATCGGCCTCGGCTTTGACCGCATCCTCACCTCGGGCCAGCAGCCCAAAGCCATCCAGGGCGCCGACTTGCTCGCCCGCCTCAACCGGCAGGCTGCGGGGCGCATCATCCTGATGGCCGGCAGCGGCGTGACCGAGGACAACATCGCTGAACTGCGCGCGAAGACAGGGCTGCACGAGTTCCACTTCTCGGGCCGCGAGCCCCAGCCCAGCGCAATGCAATATGTCAACCCCAACCTGTACATGGGGCGTCCCGGCGCCAACGAGGCCAGCCTGGACTACACCACGGCGAGACGCGTTGCCGCAACGATTGCACAACTACTTGATTAACAGCGTAGTATGTGCCGATATCGGCACATACACCTTTTAGCCACCCCGGCCGAAATTCAACAAAACCAGGCGACATTCTTGCACACTATAGCGAGAATGACTACTTTTGCATAATCATATTATAATACTGAATTTTCTTCTAAACCCGATTATGAAACGAATACTTCTGTTAGCCATCACCCTGGCCACGGTCTGCGCTGTGCAGGCCCAACGGGTGAGCGAATCGGCAGCCCGCCAGACGGCTGCACAGTTTTTTGCCGAGAAGTCTTCCCGGTTCTCGGCCCCGGGCTCGTTGTCGCTGCGGCTTGCCTACACTGCCCAGGACAGCCACTTCTACATCTTCAACCGCGGCGAGCACGACGGATTTGTCATCGTCGCCGGTGACGAACGGTTGCCGCAGGTGCTGGGCTATGGCAACACCGGAGCGTTCACGTCGAGCGACATTCCCCTGCCCATGCAGGACTGGATGACGGAGATGAACCGCGAGATTGCCTACCTGAAGGCGCATAGCAAAGCGGTAGTCCACCACCCCGTCAAGCGGAGCACCGCCGTGGCACCCATGGTAACCACCCGATGGAACCAGGAGGCCCCCTACAACAACCTGTGCCCCACCTATAGCGGAGGAGCGGTACGTGCCGTGACGGGATGTGTAGCCACCGCAATGGCCCAAATCATGAACTACCACGAGTGGCCTGAGCGAGGCACCGGCAGCCATTCCTATAATTGCAATGTCAACAATACCGACCCCACCACACTCTACGCCGATTTCAGCCAATCGGTTTATGAGTGGGACCTCATGCTGGACACTTACGACTCCAGCAGCAGCCCCGAGTCCTGCTATGCCGTGGCCAAACTGATGAGCGATGTCGGCATCTCGGTGGACATGAATTACGGCGCTTCGAGCGGCGCCCAGGAGACCGATGCTCTCGAAGCCCTGATTACATATTTCGGATACAGCGACAAGACTTACCTGCTGCAGCGCGACCTGTTCGGTGGCGAAGAGTGGGACCTGATGCTCATGGACGAACTCAGCGCCGGCCGTCCCATACTGTATTGCGGATTCGCCTATTCGCAGGGCTCGTTGGGCGGCCATGCCTTCGTGTTCGACGGCTATGACACCGACGGTTATTTCCACGTCAACTGGGGTTGGGGCGGAGCCTATGACAACTACTTCCTGGTATCGGTGCTGGCCCCATCGGCAGGCAACGACTTCAAGTATGGCCAGGACGCCATGTTCGGCATCATTCCCGCTCCTCGCGGCAATGAGGTGGCCGATGTGCTTTACCTGCGCGGCGTGATGCATCCCAACATGCAGAGTGCACCCCGCGACAGCGAGGTGAGCATCGGTTTCTCGGACCTGATTGTCCAAGGCAACTTGCTCGAGACCGTCGGCTACGAGAGCGTGGGAAACTGGTCGATACCCTATGACACCATTCCCATGGAACTGGCAGTCTATGACCAGAACGGCGTGAAACAGCAGTCCCACAAGTTGAGTTATAAGGTGTTCCCCTCAAGTTGGTGGGCCAATAACGAGGATATCGTCTTCACCCCCGACGCATCGCTGGAGGATGGCGAGTATATCATCAAAATGGCCTATTCGCCACTGAAAGACGGCAACTACGATTCCTGGATCAGTAATCAGTTAGGGCAGCCCGTCTACTGCAAGATGCGCCTGGACGGTGACATGGTGTCGCTGTCGGATTGCGCGCTGGCCGAGACCTATGACCTTGACGCCTTCGCTCCGGCAAACCTCGACATCTATGTGAACGAGCCCTTTGATGTCAACGTCACGCTGTCCTACACGGGTTACGGATACGGGCCGCAAGGACCTGTCAACCAAACCATTGGCAACATGCACCTGTCGTTGCGTTCCAACGGAACCGAGGTGGCTGTCAGCGACCCTGTTCCCGTATCGGTTGCCTTCAACAGCACCGAGTCCTACACACTGCAGATGATGGCCCCGGCAGAATGGGGACGTTACCAACTCCTGCTCGTGGATGACAGCGGCCAGCCGTTCACCCCCCGCGGGGGATGGTATGACCTGGAAGAGCCCGACGGCATCTACAATCTTGTCATCCTTCCCAAGAGTGATAAAATTGTCGAGGACTTCGAGGCCATGGAGGCCAACTCGTCGACCAGCCAGACCAATGTCCAGGGCGTGTTCACCAAGTGGAACTTCAACAAGAGCGGTGTGCGCGCTCCCGGCGAAGGAAAGTGTAACGGCAGCCACTCGGTGGTGATGAAGAAACCGAGCACTTTCTATAGCGTCGAGCCGGTTGCCCACCATTTCCTGATGGCTACGGCCACCTTCTTCAACAACGCGTCGGCCGATGCCAAGTACACCCTGGAATACTCGGTGGACAATGGCGCAAATTGGGTCAAGGTTCCCACTATCGAAGGTGAACTCGCCGCCATCGTCCCCGGCAGTAGTACTGAACTGGTCATCTGGCAACTTAACCTGAACGCCCGTGACGGCGCTCTGTTCCGCGTGGCCATGACCGGCGGCGGCACGGCATCGACCTATGTCGATGACTTCACCCTGCACTACAAGGATTTACAGATTGCCGGAGACGTCAATCTCGACGGCGAGGTCAACATCGCTGACGTGAATGCCGTCATCGATATCATCCTCGGCAGCACCGGAAATGCTGATGCTGACGTCAACGGCGACGGCGAAGTCAATCTTGCCGACGTCAATGCTGTCATCAACATCATTCAAGGGATTTAATAGTTAGAAGTTAGAAGTTAGAAGTTAGGAGTTAGGAGTTAAAACCTGAAAGAAGGTTCATCAGGTCGTCATCGGGGGAAACCCAGGTGACGGCCTGGTCTCTTTTGTACCACGTGAGTTGTTTCTTGGCATAAAGGCGTGTGTTTTTCTTCATGCGCTCGATGGCCGTGTGGCGGTCCATCGTGCCGTCGAACATGGCGAACATCTCTTTCATGCCCACGGTGTTAAGCGAGTTGAGATGGCGCAGGTGGTAGACCGAGCGGGCCTCTTCTTCCAAGCCTGCTTCAATCATCTGGCCCACACGGCGGTTGATGCGGTCAAACAGGCGCTCCCGCTCGATGTTGAGGACGAGTTTGACGATTCTGAAATCACGTTGCTTGGCGGTGCCGGTGCGCAACGACGAATAGGGCACTCCGGCCTGCCGACAGATTTCCACGGCATGGCACACGCGGCTGGTATTGCGGCGGTCGACCGTTGCGGCATACTGCGGGTCCAGCCCTTCCAATTCCCTGACCAGGCTTTCCAACCCCTCGAGGCGCAGTTTCTCCTTGACGGCGGCGCGCACCTCGGGACTGATGTCCGGCAACCGGTCGATGCCGTTGCACACCGCATCGACATAGAGCATCGAGCCGCCGCACATCACCACATAGTCGCCCTGCTGCCACAAAGCGGGCAAGAGGGCCATGACGTCGCTCTCGAACTGAGCCGCGCTGTAACTCTCTTCCAGGTCCTTGAAAGCCACAAAGTGATGCCTCACCGCCGCCAACTGGTCGGGCGTGGGTGCGGCCGTACAGATGGGGATGCCGCGATAAATCTGACGGGAATCAGCATTGACGATGTCGCAATGCAGGTGACGGGCCAAGTTGATGGCCGCCGCCGTCTTGCCCACTCCTGTGGGTCCAGTGATGACAATCAGGGTCTTGTCCATCGCCGCAACATCAAGCCTTGTCGCTGCCGTTCTCGTTGCGATAGGTGCTGATGAACGATGACGTGAGGGCCAAGGGTGCTTTCTTGGATTCGTTTTTCTTCTTATTGCCCTTGTGCAACGGGTTGGGCTGGTGGAGCACAAACTCGCAGTAATAGGAGATGATGAGCGTCGTCAGCGGCAAGCCGATAATCAGGCCGATGAAACCCAGCACATAGACCCACAACGACAACGACAGGAAGATGATGGCAGGGTTGAGGCCCATCTGCGACTTCATGATGGTGGGGATGAGCACCATGTCCTGGATGACCTGGCAGATGAGGTAGGCCAAGATGACCCATCCGAACATCACCCAGAAACTGCCGCCGGTGGCCGCTGTCGCCACCAGACACAGGAAGGCGGCAATAGGAATCGAGATGAGTTGCAGATAGGGTACCATGTTGAGCAGGCCCACAAACATGCCGAAGGCGATGGCCATGGGCAAACCGATGATGTAGAACTCGATGGCGAAAATCACGCCCACAAAGAACGACACCGCGGCCTGGCCACGGAAGTATCGGCTCATCGTGTCGGCCACATCGCCGAAGATGCGCAGCGACATGCGGCGGTACTTGGGCGGGATAGCGGCCTTGAAAGCCCTTGACAACTTATTGTAGTCCAGCAGGATGAAGAACATGTACAACAGCACGATGAACCACGAGATGATACTGAAAATCACGCTCATCGTGCCACCCACAACCGACCAGGCGCCCGAGGCGGCCTTGTTGACGATCTCCATCCATTGCTGCTTGCTGAAGATCTCGTTGAACTTATCCAGGTCGATATAGCGCTGGATGAATTCGTTGATTTCGGCCGGCACATAGGGGATGTGCAGCGACGACCTGGCATAAGCCGCCAGTTGCTTTGACATCACGCTGAACTCGTCGATGAGGTAAGGGATGATGAGCCAGCACAAACCCACTATCGTCCCGAGGACGATGATGAGCGCAAGGGTAACCGCAACGCCTCGCGAACTGATGCGCGCCTTGCGTTGCAGCCACTCGACCAGCGGCTCGATGATATAGGCCAAAATGAAGCCCACGACAAAGGGCATGAGCACCGGGCTCAGGTAATTGACGAGCCAGACGCCGACGGCCACGCTGATGAGGGTCAGCACCATCCTCACGACGCGGTCAAAGTCATATTTCTTGGGTTGTACTGTTTGTGCCATAGATGGAGAATCTGGAGTGTCTGGATAATCTGGATATACTGGAAGAGGTCTATAAATCGATATCTACCTCAACGGGGCAGTGGTCGCTGCCATAGATGGCAGTGTGGATCTTGGCGTCGGTCAACTGCTGCTGCAAGCGGTTGCTCACCAGGAAGTAGTCGATGCGCCAACCCGCGTTCTTCTCGCGGGCCTTGAAACGGTAACTCCACCAGGAGTAGACATCGGCTACATCGGGGTTAAAGAAACGCCAGGTGTCGGTGAAACCTGCCGCCAGCAGCACGGTCATCTTGTCGCGCTCCTCGTCGGTGAAGCCGGCATTCTTGCGGTTGGTCTTGGGATTCTTGAGGTCAATCTCCTGATGGGCCACATTCAGGTCGCCGCACACGATGACGGGTTTCTTCTTGTCGAGTTCCATCAGATAGCCACGGAAGGCGTCCTCCCACGTCATGCGGTAGTCCAGACGCTTGAGGCCGTCCTGGCTGTTGGGTGTGTAACAGGTCACGAGATAGAAACCGGGCATCTCGAGGGTGATGACACGACCCTCATGGTCATGCTCCTCGATGCCGATGCCATAGGTCACGCCCACAGGTTCGTGCCGGCTGTAGATGGCCGTGCCCGAGTACCCCTTCTTCTCGGCATAGTTCCAATAGGAGCGGTAACCGTCAAACTCCAGGTCCAACTGTCCCTGCTGCATCTTGGTCTCCTGCAGGCAGAAGAAATCGGCGTCCAGTTCCTTGAAGATGTCGGCAAAGCCCTTGCCGGCCACTGCACGAAGGCCGTTCACATTCCACGAGATGAATTTCATTGCAACTTTCTGATTTAGAATTCAAAGTGCAAATTTAATGAAAACTGTGGGCTTGGCAAAGGGATAGATGAAGTTTTTTGCTTTCACTTCCAGTGCCACAACCTTGAGACGGCATGGGTGATGGTGCGCAGGTGCAGGTCCTTGCCCAGGACGACCATCATCACCGCAAACAAGATGAATAGGATTCCGACCACGAGTCGCGGTGTCAGCATCTCGCCAAACACCAGCACACCTATTGTGACCGCCGTGAGCGGCTCAAGTGCTCCCAAGATGGCAGTGGGTGTGGCTCCCACCGAGTGCACAGCAATGGTCATGAACACCAGCGAGAGAATCGTGGGAACAACGCTCAACCAGCACGCATAGAACCAAGCGCGTCGCGAAGGCAAGAAATGCAGATACAATTCGGGTGACGTGAACGAATACAGGACCAGCGAAATCTCGCACACCAGCATGGCATAGAAGGTGACCTTGAAAGATGACATCTTGATGCTGGACTGGTTGACCACGACGATGTAGACGGCATAGGCTAACGACGAGAGCACACACAGGATGATGCCCACCACGCTGATTGAGGCTCCCGGCCCGCCCTTATAGAGCAGGGCAATGCCCACCAGCGACATCACTATCGCCAGGACGGTGACCACCGTAACGCGCTCCTTGAAAAACACCGCCATAATCACAGCCACCATCACGGGATAGACAAAGAGGATGGTCGAGGCGATGCCCGCATCCATAAAGTGGAAACTCTGATAGTAGGTAATGCTCGATGCCGCAAACAGGATACCCAGTGAGAACAAGACCTTGAACTCCTGCCGGGTCACCTTGAATGACTCACGCCTGGCGAGCATGACAACAGCCAGCAGGATAACTGCCAGGCCAAAGCGATGTGCCAACACGGTAGCCGTGTTCACCCCCTCCTGATAGAGCGGTAATGCGCCAAACGGGTTGGTGCCATAGCACACCGCCGACAGGACGGCACACACAATACCTATCAAGTGATTCTTGTTGTTGGCGAGTTTCATGTGTATCACGATTTAAAGTCCCAGGTAAATAAAGACTAACGCTTGAAGCGGGCCATCTCGTAGAGTGCAGGCAGAGCGCAGCCGTCGGCATTGTTGAACAGGCCACGGTTGAGGCCTCCCCGGCCCTGGTAGGGTGTGCCGTAACTGTTCTCCTCGGGGAACCACCAGAACAGGCCCTTCACATTGTCGTGACGGTTCAACTCGTTGACCAACTGCTCGGTGAACTCGCGCTGGCCCTCGATGGTGCCCGGCGGGCATTGTGAAAAGTCCTCGCTGCCGTCCCACGACTTGCCGTCATGGAGGTAGTAATAGGCCGCCTCGACCATCATCACGGGTTTATCGGGATAGCGCTCGGCAAGCCGGTCGAGCGTCAGGCCCAGGTTGGGAATCGTGCCGTGCCACATGGGGTAATAACTCAGCCCGATGATGTCATAGTCCAGGCTTGCCGCTGCCAAGCGGTCGTAGTAGTTGCGTGTCATCTCCCAGTCGCCGGCCTTCTCGGTGTGGATGATGATACCTGCTGCGGGGCACACCTCGCGGCAGGCCTTGCAGCCCGCCTTGAGCAGACGGGTAAACATGTCCCAGTTGTCCGGTTTCAACGGGTCGACGCGGCCCACGGGCCAGTCCATGCCGAAGGTTATCTCGTTGCCCACCTGAATCATGGCGGGCTCCACGCCTGCATTCTTCAAGGCAGTGAGGCAATGGCGGGTGTAACGGTAGATGCTGTCGGCCAGCGTCTTGCTGTCCAGCCCCTCCCAGCGCTTAGGCGTGAACTGCTTGGCCGGGTCGGCCCAGGTGTCGCTGTAGTGGAAATCGAGCATCACCTCAAAGCCTCTTGCCCTGATGGTCTTGCACAGGCCGATGACATAATCCAGGTCCTGGCAGACCCCTTGGTCATGATGGCTTCCAGGGGCATTTTGCGGATCGACGAACAGGCGCACGCGCATCATGTTCCACCCCTGCTGCCTGAACAGGTCATAGGGGTCGACGGTCACGCCGCACGAGTCCTTGTAAATCACTCCATGGCGGGCGTTGGATGTCATCATCGAGATGTCACCACCCAGCCACGACTGTCCAGAAGCGGTCATGGCCACTACCATCACCATCAAAAACGCGGTTACTATGCTTCTCATCACTGTTGGCTTGAATTACCGCGACACAAGGAGCGCCCCGTGCCACGCTTGGTTGATACTATGAAAAAAGGTGCCGATAATCAATGACTATCAGCACCTTTTGCGATGTCGGGGTGACTAGATTCGAACTAGCGACCCCACGCCCCCCAGACGCGTACTCTAACCGGACTGAGCTACACCCCGATCGCACTTACCGAAACGGAATTGTTTCGTAAAGCGGTGCAAAGGTAATGCCGATTTACATACCCACCAAATTTTTTAACGATTTTTTTTGGTTGATTTTTTGAGAAATGGAGATTAGTGACTGGGAATCAAGCAAATAGACAGGAGTAGCAGGATGGACTGGAGAGACTGGACAAACTGGAGGGTGTGGTCAAACTGGTGAGGCTGGACAAACTGGAGGGTGGCGTTGACAACGCCACATACTAGACGGGAATGCAGGAACTTGACAGGAGGGGCGGGAGTGGACAGGGCGGGAGTGGCAGGATGGGCTGGCGGGAACTGGGTGGGGACAAGAGGGAGAAGCGGGAGGGCGGGTGCAAGGCTGTGACTTGCAATAATTGACAGTGAGGGATGGAGGCAAGCAAGGCCACTCGCTGCCCCGGTTGGGGAAGCAAGTGACCTTGCAGGATTCGGTTCACGCGAGTTGTTGGTTACTCGGCCTTGCCGTCGCTACCCAGCACCTCAATGATTTTGTGCTTGTAGAGTCTAACCATCTCGTCACGAGCGGGACCGCAGTACTTGCGGGGGTCAAACTCACCGGGCTTCTCAACGAAGACCTTGCGAACGGCTGCGGTGAAGGCCAGACGGCTGTCGCTGTCGATGTTGATCTTGCAAACGGCGCTCTTGGCAGCCTTGCGCAACTGCTCCTCGGGGATACCTACGGCATCGGGCAGGTTGCCGCCGTGGCTGTTGATGATGTCAACATACTCC
>JAEEGL013468005.1_pt1 | contig 20799 bp, 13 predicted proteins | sample 9134231 | NCBI WGS metagenome assembly JAEEGL01 (sample SAMN16246548, study PRJNA631951) | gut metagenome | biome: gut microbiome; feature: rumen; material: fiber-attached | host: Bos | place: Iran: Karaj | collected 2018-10
AAAGACAGGCTTTTTCCTTGATCAGAAGGAGAACCGCGCTGCGATCGCTCCTTTTGTGAGAGACAAAAAGGTTCTTGACTGCTTTACGCATACCGGATCGTTTGCTCTGCATGCCGGATACTACGGCGCAAAAGAAGTAACCGGCGTTGATATCAGTGCATATGCATGCAAGTTCGCAGAGAAGAACGCTGTATTAAATCATCTGGAAGACAGAGTAAGTTTCACAGAAGCGAATGCTTTTGACCTTCTGGCCGAAAAAAGCCGTACAGGAGAAAAATATGATGTGATTATTCTTGATCCGCCGGCTTTTACAAAAACGAAAGCGATGGTTGAAAACGCGCTCCGAGGGTATAAGGAAATTAATCTTCGTGCAATGAAGATGATCAAGCCGGGAGGGTATCTTGTGACATGTTCCTGCAGCCAGCATGTACTACCTCAAATGTTTAAAAACATGGTGCTTGATGCGGCAAATGACGCCAGGGTAATCCTTCGGCAGATAGAATTCAGAACACAGGGACGGGACCATCCGATCCTTCCCGCGGCTCCTGAAACGGAGTACCTGAAATGTGGAATTTATCAGGTTTTTTCTGAATGATGAAAAAAGGCATGACCGGTATGGCCATGCCTTTTCAGACAGCAATGCAGATGCAAAATGAACTGCATGATTATTTGTTCTCGTATCCCAGCGTTTTCAGATCAGAAGGATTGTTCCGCCAGTCCGGTCTGATCTTCACCCAGAGTTTCAGATTAATATGAGTATCCATCAGTTTTTCCATATCTAGCCGGGCTTCCGTACCGATCGTCTGAAGCATAGCACCGTGATGTCCGATGATAATTCCCTTATGTGCTTCACGTTCGCAGTAAATGGTTGCATGAACCTCTGTCAATGAATCGCTTGCTTTTTCAATTCCAAGGATTTCGACCCCGATGCCGTGCGGAACTTCATCATGCAGATGGCGAAGCGCTTTTTCCCGGATAATCTCTGCGCAGATGTTGCGCTCAGGCTGGTCTGTCATCATATCGTCAGGAAAATACTTCGGCCCTTCAGGCATGAATTTTACAAGACTCGATGCAAGATCATCCAGTCCCTCTTTTTTTCGCGCACTGACCGGAACAATCTCATCAAAAGCGAAGTTCGCAAATTGTGCGGTTGCTTCCAGAACGGATTCAGGATGAACGAGGTCGATTTTATTCAGGGCAAGGATTCGGGGTACTTTTTGCTCGGCCAGTTCGGCTGCAAGTCCGAGATCTTTTTCCGTAATATGAGAGACGTCAGTGATCATCAGGATGCAGTCCGTTCCCTCCATGGCTTTGGCTAAAGATTGCATCATGTATTCCCCCAGCCGTGTTCTGGGGCGATGAACGCCCGGGGTATCAAGAAAAACAATCTGGTCATGATCATGCGTTACAACGCCCATGATACGGCTTCTGGTTGTCTGCGGCCGGCTTGATACGATAGCAACTTTTTCTCCGATCATCGCATTCATAACAGATGACTTTCCGACATTAGGAAGGCCGATAATTGTAACAAAACCGGAATGAAAATCAGTCTTCATGTAAAAACTCCTTTAGTCAGAACGATATTACTCAAAAGAGAGGATTTTTTCCTCAAGAGTACGCATTGATTGTTTATCAGATTCTGACAGGTGATCGTAACCCATCAGGTGGCAGAGACCATGAATCAGCAGATAACAGGCTTCCCGTTCAACGGAATGTCCGTATTCATCAGCCTGAGAATATATATGCGGAACAGCGATAACGATATCTCCGAGGAAACAGGTGCCCGTGTCATCATCATATTCCATCAGCAAATTCTTTTCACATGAACATGCTGTCTTACCTTTCGGATATTTCACGGACGGAAAGGAAAGTACATCCGTCGTCCTGTCAATGTCCCGGTATTTTGCATTCAGTTCACGGATTGTCTCATCGCTGCAGAGCCGAACGGATATTGAGCACGGAACGGCTATTCCTTCGCATGCAATGCTTCGTTCAGCAGCCAACTGCATTCTTTGCAGTATATTATCAGGAAAATCTATATCCTTAAACCATTCAATCCTCACTTCTGTTTACCTCGTTTCTGTTATCAGGCAAATCATGAGCAGCGGGTTGCCCGGATACATCGGGTGAATCAGTTTCAGTTTCATCCGTGTTTTCTTCAGCCGGATCCACCGATTCGGACTGATTGGAAGAAATCTCCGCCGATACAGATGTCTGACCGGCATAATGACGGACATTCGGATATTCAATTCGTTCATGATAGACACCTTTCAGTATATCTGAGAAGGCTTCGCATATTTCATCAATATCACGCAAAGAAAGAGGTGAATCAGATAGCTGACCGTCTTCAAGCTTTCCGCGGACAAGACGTTCTATGAACTGATCAATTGCCTTTGGCGTCGGAGTCTTCATGGAACGGACAGCCGCCTCGATTGTGTCAGCAAGCATAACAATGGCGGCTTCTTTCGTATCAGGCTTAGGTCCGGCATAACGGAATTCATTGATGTTAACCTGTTGCCCGTTCGTGAGCTGAAGAGCCTTGTGATAGAAGTACATGACAGGGGTTACACCGTGATGCTGCAGAATAATATTCTGGATTTCCGGCGGAATATGTTCCTTCTGGGCCATAAGCATTCCATCTTTTGTATGACTAATGACAATGGCCGCTGAAACATAAGGATCCGTATGTTCATGAGGATTGTCCCCCATCTGGTTTTCCTTGAAATACATAGGCCGTTTCAATTTACCTATATCATGATAATATGCACCGGCCCTTGCCAGAAAAGAGTTGGCTTTGATTCTTGAAGCGGCAGATTCGGCCAGATTGGCTACAATAATCGAGTGGTGGTAGGTTCCGGGCGCCTCGATCATCAGTCTTTTCATTAAAGGCTGACCCGGATTTGTAAGCTCCAGAAGACGCGTCGGGGTTGCAAGACGGAAAAGGAATTCGAAAACAGGCTGAATCGCTATCGCAAGTATACCGCTGAGAATGCCGCCTCCAATTGCCCACCCGGCGATATTGACCGTATCAAGAGTCTCTGCAGAGGTCAGCAGCTTAATGCCGTATACAACAGCTATGCTGACCAGTGCGCAAAAAATACCGGAAAGAAGAACACGCGTACGCTGAGGATGTCCTTTCAGGAACCAAATTGTTACCATACTCTCAGCAAGAGACATGATTGTAATAAGGACGACATCATAGAATGTGGACTGGTTATTACCAGCAGTCAAAGCTGCGAGCAGTAGCGTCAGGGTCACAGTCAGACTGATGCCAACCCGGTATCCGATCAATACAGTTGCAAGTGCAGCGCAAAGAGCAACCGGGACAATATACAGGCTTGGCAGTAAATAATTTGCCAGTACAGCAAATCCGACACAGATCAGCAGAATCAGGAGGATGACCGCAGTCTGACGTACATTGGAAAGAACCTCCGGACGAAGCAAAAGCAGCATGATAAACAGTATGACCATGGATAGAACAACTGCTATCACAGAACCCCAATAGACAGAATAGTCAAAATGGTCATCATTCAGAAGACCCAGCTGTCTGAGCATTTCAAGCTGATTTTTTGTAATTCTGTCCCCTTCACGGATGATATTCTGACCTTGCAGATAAACAACAGGTTCGACTGCCTCCATAGCTTTCGTACGGGCATCCTCCGTAGCCTCCTGATCTATAATCATATTCGGTTTAATACATGAACGGAGAACGGCCGGGAGGATTGTCTGCGTCAGTGAAATGTCAACTTTATATCCGACGATGTCCCGGATATCCTGTATCGCCTGATTGACCTGACCTTCACGTACAGAGGAGTTCATTTTGTTATCTACAACGGTTGTGACTGTACTTACCAGGTTTTCAAATGCTTCTGTATCAACCCGGAGAAGTGTGACGATCTCGTTTCTGTTCAGAGTCAGCTTATCGAGGAGCCCGATTGCATAGGCAATCTCATCCTCAGAGAAAATATTTGAACGTGCAATGTTTTCGCTTCTGAGCGTGATACCGTATTGCTGAATGGTTCTTAATTCATTAAAAGAGGCATTGAGTGCAGTCAGCACCTCTTCTTTCACACCCTGCTGGAAACGGTATGTGGGTTCAACCAGAGCAGCAGCATCGTCCTTGTTCTTCTGCGTGGTGATTTCATCAACAACATCTTTTGTTGCATTAATTGTATCGTGTGAAATGGATCCTACTGAAAGATTATACTTTTTCGGCACGCAGACAAGGAAAAAAAGAAGCAGAATCAGAAGAAAAGCAGCAATATCCATCAAAACGCATCTGAAGGATGAAGACCGGAGCCATCCGATTATGCCAGAAGCTCTGTGTCCGTTTTTCATACAGTCCCCTTCCCTTCTGTATCTGCATGGCCGCTTGCTTCGTATGCTTCAACGATTTTCTGCACCAGTTCATGCCGTACAATATCCCTGCCAGTAAGCTCAGCAATACCAATACCGGGAATGCCGCGGAGAATCCGGATGGCTTCAGCAAGTCCGGATTTCTTTCCGGCAGGAAGATCCGTCTGTGTAATATCGCCAGTTACAATCACTTTTGAATTAAAGCCGATTCTTGTTAGGAACATTTTCATTTGTTCGGAAGTTGTGTTTTGTGCTTCATCCAGTATGATAAAAGCATCAGATAGCGTCCGGCCGCGCATATAAGCTAAAGGTGCCACTTCCACTGTCCCGCGTTCCAGGAGGCGCATGTAGGAATCCGCCCCCATGAAATCGTACATCGCATCATACAGAGGACGAAGATAAGGATCAACCTTTTGTGTGAGATCTCCGGGCAAAAACCCGAGTTTTTCACCGGCCTCCACAGCAGGTCTTGTCAGAATGATTCGTTCTGCTTCTTTTGCTTTCAGTGCCATTACGGCAAGGGCCATCGCCAGATATGTTTTTCCCGTTCCGGCGGGGCCTACAGCAAAAGTAAGTGTATTTTTCCGGATTGTGTCAATATAAATCTGCTGACCGACAGTTTTACATGTAACCTGTTTGCCTCTGTGAGTAGTGGCAATAACACGATTCAATGATTCCGCGATCTGATCGATACGGCCTTCACGGATCATGGAGATAACATAGCGGATTCTGATCCGGTCCACATACTCATTGCGGCAGATCATGTCCAAAAGAACTGTCAGCGTTTTTTCAGCAACGGAAAGAGGTTCATCACTTCCCCTGATCACAAGACGGTTTCCGCGCAAAGCAATGTTTACCGAGCATTCCTGTTCGATCAAAGCAATGTTCTGGTCATTGAGACCGAAAAGCGTAATATAGGCATCCATTGTATCTGCGGTCAGAATCATCTCACGGGTTTCCGTCAAACAGCAGGACTTCCCTTCACTTGATATTCAATATTTATATGATATCTCTTTTATATGTTTTGTCAATTTCCTCTTGATTTTTCAGTGCATGTCAAAGTTTCGGAAACAAGAAAAAAACACGCGGCATCTGAACGGAAAGTTGACATGTCTGTCAGAATTATGTTAGTATCCATTCAATTCAATATTCCAAAGGCAATGAAGGAAAGAATGTTTCCGCGATTGTTTCAGAGAGCTGTCATTTTGCTGTGAGGCAGTACATGAACGGAAAATGACTGCTTCCGGAGCTGGTTTTGTGAACGGGCAGCTGCTCCAGTAATGAAATCCGGTCGCCCCGTAATCGGCTGTGGACTTGTCAGAGTCCGAGAGTGACTGCAGATATTGCAGTAAAATGGGTGGTACCGCGGTTTTTTCGTCCCAGAGGCTTCAAGGCTTCGGGATTATTTTTTTAGGAGGAAACATCGAAAATGGAAAGCGCAGGGAAAGTAAGGATTTGTGATATAACACTCTGCCAGGGAGAAAAAAGTCCGGAACTCAGTTTCCGTGAAATTATTGAATTGTCCAAAATGCTTGATAAACTGGATGTTGACTGTATTGCACTGAGAGGAATACGCCGGAAGAAAATCGACAGTCTGTTAATCAAATCTGTCTGTCAGGCTGTCAGAAACGCCAGGATTGCTGTTCCCGTATCCATTCGGGAAGAGGATATTGATATTGTCTGGGAAGCGTTGAAAGACGCGGCTGCATCCCGGTTACAGGTGATTGCTCCGGTCAGTTCTGTTCAAATGGAATACCTGTATCACATGAAGCCGGCTGCATTGGCTGCCAGAGTTACCGAAATGATACACAAGTGCAGAAGTTACACAGAAGATGTGGAATTTGTTGCAGTTGATGCCACAAGAAGTGACGCCGCATTTCTGAGACAGATCATCGGTGCGGCGATTGAGGCCGGTGCATCCACTGTAACATTGTGCGATACTGCAGGATTTATGCTTCCGGAGGAAACATCGGCGTTTCTGACTGCCTTGTTTACTGATGTCCCGCAAATAAAACAGGCCGTTATCGGATACTCGTGTTCGGACGCGATGAATCTTGCTGACGCATGCGGACTTGCCGCAGTCCAGTGCGGTGTACGTGAATTGAAAGCTTCTTCCTTCAGAACGGACAGTATTTCGCTGAGAAACATCGTGAATGTACTGAACATCAAGAACAGATATTTCGATGTATCTGTCAGACCGGGTACTGAAATGATCGGAACGCTGACGAGGCAGATTGCCAGTCTCTGCAGAACGGGTCTCGGGCATTCTTTCATTACTGAGAGAAATGACGAGAACCGGAATAGCAATATCACAATAAATGTGCACGAATCGCGGGAATCTGTATCGCTTGCAATACAGAAAATGGGTTATGATCTTACAGATGATGATCTGGAAAAAGTCTGGCAGCGTTTTTCAGCTGTTTCAAAAAACAAGGATGCCATCACGCTCAAAGAACTTGAGGCGATTGTCGCAACGGAAGCAATGCAGGTTCCTCCTGCCTGTACGGATGTTCAGTATGTAATTAATACAGGCAGTTCAATTGGCGCAATGGCACATATGAAGCTTTCCATGCATGGAAAACCTCTGGAAGGTATCGCAACAGGAGACGGCGCGATCGATGCGGCATTCAATTCTATTGAAAAAGCAACCGGCAGACACTTTGAGCTCGATGATTTTCAGATCCAGTCCGTAACAGAAGGGCGTGAAGCTATGGGTGAAACGCTGATCCGGCTTCGCTCTGACGGAAAGCTTTACTCCGGGAAAGGTATTTCCACGGATATTGTCGGAGCCGGTATTATGGCTTACATGAATGCAATGAACAAGATTATCTATGAGGAGGAAGAAGCATGAATCTTGCTTTTTCAACCCGCGGATGGAGAAACGATAACTGGAAAAAGCAGGTGCAGGATGCCTGTGAAATGCAGTTCCGGGGGATCGAGGTGTATAATCTTCACAAAATATCTTCCCTGACGGAACGCGGCGCCCCATTCCATAAATACAGCCGAAATGAGACGGAACGTATGCTGCTCGAATACGGGCTGAAAATTCCGTGCCTGGATACCTCTGAGGATATCAGCAATGAAGCAGCGGATGCTGATGCGATACGGACATTGTTTTCTATTGCAGGAAGCATGCGCATTCCGTATGTGTCTGTCTGCGCTTTGAAAGATAACGAAACGCAGGTCAGAGCATTTTTGGATGAGATTTTGCCTGAAGCCAGAGAAGAAAAGGTAACGCTTCTCATTAAAACATCAGGAATTTTTGCAAATACAGAACGTCTCCGCACGATTATGGATGAATATGCCTGTGATGAGCTGGCTGCCTTGTGGGATGTTCATCATCCGTACAGAGATTATGGTGAATCACCGGATACAACAATACGAAATCTGGGCGGCTATGTAAAACATGTTCATCTGCGTGATTCTGATGATGATTTGTCGTACAATCTGATCGGGGAAGGCACGCTTCCGGTTGCCGAAATGATGAACGCTCTTTCCTCCATAGACTATAACGGGTACATTTCTCTGGAATGGAAACCGGAATGGATGGATGATCTGACAGACCGGGAAATTATCTTTTCCCATTTTATTAACTATATGAACCGGTTTGACAATCCAAAAGGAAAGAAAAAGACGCTGTACTTCAATCACGACGGCACCGGACGCTATGTGTGGAAAAAGGATGAGCTGATCGACGAAACCTTCGGTCAGGTACTGGATCGTATGGCGGAAGAATTTCCCGATCAGTACGCTTTTAAGTATACAACACTTAACTATACAAGAACTTATACTGAATTCCGTCAGGATGTCGATCATTTTGCGCGAGCGCTTGTATCCATGGGCGTTAAAGCCGGTACAAAGGTAGCTGTATGGGCAACAAACGTGCCGGCCTGGTATATAACATTCTGGGCATGCACCCGGATTGGTGCGGTGCTTGTAACAATGAACACAGCATACAAGATCCATGAAGCCGATTATCTGCTGCGGCAGAGCGACACACATACGCTTGTTATGATTGAAAAAGCACTTGACAGCAACTATCGGCAGATTATCAATGAACTGTGTCCGGAAATCGCAAATACGAAAGCAGGAGAATCTCTTCACTGCAAACGTCTTCCTTTTCTCAGGAATGTAATCACAGTCGACTTTCAGCAGCCCGGCTGCCTGACGTTTGAGCAGGCAATGCGGCGTGCGGATACCGTGCCGGAAGACACACTCAGGGCGATGACTGCAAAGGTAAAGCCGGATGACGTCTGCAATATGCAGTATACCTCAGGCACCACCGGCTTTCCAAAGGGCGTAATGCTCACGCATTACAATGTTGTAAATGACGGAAAATGTATCGGGGACAGGATGGGACTTTCCACAGCAGACCGGATGATGATTCAGGTGCCGATGTTTCACTGCTTCGGCATGGTCCTTGCGATGACAGCTTCGATGACACATGGCACAACGCTTTGTCCGCTTCCTTATTTCTCTGCCAAAAATTCACTTGCATGCATCAACCAGGAAAGGATTACATGTTTTCACGGTGTGCCGACAATGTTTATTGCCATGTTTAACCATGAGGATTACAGGAAGACAGACTTTTCCTATATGCGTACGGGCATAATGGCAGGTTCCGGATGCCCTCCTGAGCTGATGAAGCGTGCGGCACAGCCTGATGAAATGAATATGCGAGGTATTGTCAGCGTATACGGCCAGACAGAATCTTCCCCCGGAAGCACAATGTCTGCATGGACAGACAGCCTTGAATTGCGCACAACAACGGTAGGTTATGCATTTCCGCATGTTCAGTGCAAGATTGTAGATCCGGAAAGCGGCCGGGAACTTCCCGATGGGCAGGATGGTGAGTTTTGCTCAAGAGGATATAATATCATGAAGGGATACTATAAGATGCCTGATGCTACGGCAGCCGCTGTGGATAAGGACGGATGGCTGCATTCAGGTGATCTGGCACGCAGGAATCCTGACGGGACGTTTCTGATCACCGGACGGCTGAAAGATATGATTATTCGCGGAGGAGAAAATATCTACCCGAAAGAAATTGAAGAATTTATTTATACGCATCCTGACGTTGAAGATGTCCAGGTAATCGGTGTCCCGGATGCAAAATACGGTGAAGCGGTTATGGCATGTATTATTAAAAAAGAAGGATCAAAGCTTACCGCCGAAGATATGACACAGTATATTATGAGTCATATGGCACGTCACAAAGTACCGCAGTATATAGAATTTGTAGATCATTTTCCGCTGAATGCAGCAGGGAAAGTTCTAAAATACAAAATGCGGGAAGAAGCAGCTGAACGACTCGGCCTCGTCGGAGCCGCCGGAATCGATACAGCCGGAAAACCGAAAAGACAGTAGTCGAGTACTATTCAGGTAGCAGAAAGAAGATGCCTCATACCGGACGGATCCATCAACACTTTAGCACATCCAAGTACAATACAGTCCCTTGGTTCGGATGCTATACGACAAGGAATACGGATAACATCAGAAATAGCTTCAGACAACCCATAGAGTGATGCAGCCCCTCCGGTAAGCGTAACGCCGCCTTCCAGAATATCAGATGCAAGCTGCGGCGGCGTTCTTTCTATGACAGCCTGAACGCTTTCAATCAGGCTGTTTACAACGTCAATAAGAGATTCATAGATTTCATCTGAATCAATGGTGATCGTTTTCGGAAGACCGGAGATAAGATTTCGTCCTGTTATATCCATAATAACTTTCGGATTACGGCGTAAAGCTCCGCCGAGGGTGATCTTAACCTGCTCAGCAGTTCTCTCCCCAATCAGCATATTGTATTTTTTCCGCAGATAACGGATGATTGCGTCATCGAACATGTCACCGCCCACGTGAACACTGCTGAAGACAGAAACAATTCCGTTGCTCAGAACTGCAAGATCTGTTCCGCCTGCGCTCATATCTGCAACCATACTGCCGTATGATCCGAGAAAATTCAGCTGAGCGCCAAGAGCTGCCGCAATCACTCTGTCCAGTATTTGTGTCCGGCGAAGGCCCGCGTCAAACAGTGCAGTGATCAGCGCCTTCTTTTCCATCTCTTTCACGCCCGACGGAACCGCCATAATAGCCCGGGGCCTTGCAAGAAACTTTCTCCCGATAACATTGGAAATATAGTAACGCAGCATGGATGCAGTAAGATCAAAATCTATCATTTCACCTTGGGCAAGCGGCCTGATGATGTTGATATTTGACGGTGCCCTTCCGATCATACGGTAAGCTTCCATGCCAAATGCAAGAATCTGGCTGCTTTCCCGGTCCACTGCAACAATGGAAGGCTCGCGGAAAACAACTCCGCGACCCTTCACATAGATCACTACATTGGATGTGCCGAGATCGATCCCGATGTCACCGTTTTGAGCCATAATACGTACCCTTTCATTCGGAAAATATAACATAATGATTTTATCATAGATAAGACGGAAAAAACAACACAGCCAGTGAAGCATGCTGTAAATCTTGACAACACATTATGATTTTACGATAATAAATTGGATATTTATGGAGTGTATGGAGGTGGAAGACAAGTGATCAGAATTCTTTCTGTTTATCCATCCTCCCCTGCTGCCAAAGCCGGTATCCGCCCCGAAGAATATCTTGTTTCTATCAACGGTGAACAGATAATTGACGAGATTGATTATCAGGCTCTGATTCAGTTTTCGCATCTGGAAGTTGCATTGAGCGACAAAGAAGGAAATTCCCACTGTGTCAGTATTGCCAAGTCTTCCTGGGAACCTCTCGGCTTAAAACTTGATGAAAGCGTTGCAATGAAACCGAGGCATTGCCTGAACCACTGTGTTTTCTGTTTCATTGATCAGATGCCCCCCGGCATGCGAAAAACGCTTTATGTGAAGGATGATGACTGGCGGCTCAGCCTGATGATGGGCAATTATGTCACACTGACAAATGTTGACGATGAAGAATTCATCCGCATACTGCGGCGCAAAGCATCACCTTTGTATATCTCTGTACATGCAACAGACAGCGATGTGCGGATCAGAATGCTGCGTAATCCCAACGCGGGAAATATTCTGGAACGTCTGACAGCGCTGAAGAACCATGGCATACAGTTTCATACGCAGATTGTTCTCTGTCCCGGTTATAATGACGGAGATATTCTACAAAAAACGATTTCGGATCTGGCAGCGCTTTGGCCGGCTGCGCTTTCTGTGGCGATTGTTCCTGTTGGAATTACGCAATTCCGCGATAATCTTGCGCCAATTCAGACTGTTGACCCGAATATGTCCGCTGCCCTGATTGACAGGATTGAGGACTGTCAGCATCGCTTCCGGCGCGATTTCGGAACGCGTTTTGTCTACCTTTCAGATGAGTTTTACTGTTTATGCGGACGTGATCTTCCCGAAGAAGAGAAGTATGAAGATTATCCCCAGCTTGAAAATGGTGTCGGGATGATAAGACAATTTGAAAATGAATGCGCTGCCGCATATGATGAATTGAGCAGTCTCCCCGCTGAAGCAGAATATGAAAGAAAACCGACCAGAATCATTATTCCGACAGGAGTGATGGCAATGCCGTATATCCGCAGACTGGCTGATAAATATGCACCGCCATGGATACATGTGGAAGTACTCCCGGTTGAGAATAATTTCTTCGGAAACACCATTACAGTAACCGGACTCATTGTCGGGCAGGATCTCATTAAAGCACTGCAGGGAAAAAATTTCGACCGCGTGCTGATATCCGAATCCATGCTGCGCGAGAACTCAGACTGTTTCCTTGATGATATTACACTTGATCAGATTCGCAGTAGCTTGAATAAGCCGGTTGAAATCGTTGAGAACCGGGGAGAAGCATTTATCAGAGCGCTGTATATGACGGAGGGCAACAATGAATAAACCGCTTGTAGCCATTGTTGGCAGGCCAAATGTAGGCAAATCAACTTTTTTTAATAAAATCGCCGGAAAACGTATCAGTATTGTGGAAGATGTTCCAGGCGTAACCCGCGACCGTGTACATGCAGACGCAGAATGGCTGGGTCGTCCATTTACGCTGATCGATACCGGCGGTATCGATCCTCACAGCGAAGATAAGCTCCTCAGCCAGATGCGGACTCAGGCACAGACGGCCATTGAACTTGCAGATGTAATCTGCTTCTTTACAGACGCACGGGACGGCCTTACTGAAGACGACCGCGACGTAGCAGATCTTCTTCGCCGCACCGGAAAACCTGTACTGCTGGTGGTCAACAAAATTGATTATCTTGGCTTAAATGATTCAATGTACGAATTTTATGAGCTTGGACTTGGCGATCCTGTTGGAATCAGCAGCGTGAATATGCTTGGATTCGGAGATCTGCTTGATCAGATTGTCAGTTATTTTCCGCAGGATTATAATTCAGATGAAGAAAAAGAAACACCTGTTATTCAACTGGCAGTTGTCGGCCGGCCGAATGTCGGAAAAAGTTCGCTTACAAACCGCCTGCTTGGTCAGGATCGAACAATGGTGTCCGATATTCCCGGTACGACAAGGGATGCGATTGATACAGCCTTTACGGCCGGGGATGGTACATCATTCAACATAATCGATACGGCAGGCATTCGCAGGAAGAGTGTCATTGAAGACGACAGTCTGGAGCGCTACAGCGTTCTTCGCTCAATCGCAGCAATTCGCAGGTGCGATGTAGCCTTGCTTATTATTGATGCGAATGACGGTGTGACAGAACAAGATACCAAGATTGCCGGCCTGATTCATGAAGAAGGAAAAGCGGTTATTATCATCGTTAATAAGTGGGATATGCTTGAAAAGGAGACCGGAACACTTGAAAAGTACAGGAAAGAAGTCGTTGAAAAACTCAAATTCATGGATTACGCGCCTGTGATGTTTATATCAGCAAGGACAGGTCAGCGTGTAAATACTGTATTTGACAAAGTGAAGGAAGTTTACGAAACAGCCAGACGCAGGATTACGACGGGCGTTCTTAACGATGTGCTGAATGATGCGACAGACCGGCTTCAGCCGCCTCTTCAGGGTACCCGCCGGTTAAAAATTTACTATGCAACACAGACAGGCATACAACCGCCGACTTTTGTTTTTTTCGTAAATGATGAAACGCTGATGCAATTCTCTTATGAGCGATATCTCGAGAATTATTTCAGAAAATCATTCCAATTGGAGGGAACGCCTGTTCGTTTTATTCTGCGTGAAAGAAAAGAGAAGGAGAAATAAAATGTTCCCTGATATTTTTTCCGAGAAACCCTTTTTAACAATTCTTTCCTGCATCATCGCTTATCTTATCGGTTCCGTTTCCACCGGACTTATTGTAGCAAAAGCAGCAAACGGACCGGATCTTCGCAAAGTCGGAAGTAAGAATACAGGCGCCAGCAATGTTCAGCGAACGATGGGATGGAAATTCGGACTTATCACTTTTGCGGGAGATGTGACGAAAGGTCTGCTCGCATGCCTTATCGGAAAACTGCTGACCGGCCATGGTGTTGGAGCTATGCTTGCTGGAATGATGTCTGTTATCGGCCATAACTGGCCTGTTTTCTACGGCTTCAGAGGCGGAAAAGGTGTTGCTACCAGCTGCGGTGTCATGTGTTTCTGCTTTCCTGTACCTGCGCTGATATGCTTTGCGCTGACCATAGCGCTGATTGCATGGAAACGATATATATCACTGGGCAGCATGTTTATGGTTACGCTGTACGCATTCCTGGTCCCGCTTATTGACTACAGCGGTTTATGGAAACCGTTTGTAATCTGCTGGTGTATAATGCTTGCAGTAATATGTATCGGGCGGCATCATGCGAATATCGTCCGCCTGCTGAACGGTACTGAAAACAAACTTGGAAAAAAACGCTTAAACGGAAACGCGGAGGAGCGGTCAGATGTCTGATGAAATCAGCAGGATCAGAAATTTCTGCATTGTGGCTCATATTGATCATGGAAAAAGCACACTGGCAGACAGGATTCTGGAGAAAACAGGGGTTTTTGAACAGCGCGAAATGGTGGAGCAAATCCTTGACAGTATGGAATTGGAAAGAGAACGCGGGATCACCATTAAAAGTAAAGCTGTACATATGAAATATCATTCAAAGGACGGACATGATTATATTCTTAATCTGATAGACACTCCTGGCCATGTGGATTTTACCTATGAGGTCAGCCGCGCGCTGGCTGCCTGTGAAGGCGCACTTCTGGTGGTCGACGCAACACAGGGCATTGAAGCACAGACATTGGCAAATGTATATATGGCGCTGGACCACAATCTGGAAATCATTCCGGTTATCAACAAAATAGACCTTCCTTCGGCAAGGCCTGAAGAAGTCCGCGGTGAAATAGAAGATGTGATCGGGCTCGATGCCAGTTATGCTCCGTGTATTTCAGCAAAAACCGGTTTGAACATAGATGAAGTCCTTGAGGCTGTTGTTCAGCATATTCCAGCTCCTGCAGGAAATCAGGACGGTCCTTTGCAGGCTCTGATTTTTGACGCCTTTTATGACAATTACCGTGGGGCAATCTGCTTTATCCGTGTAAAAGAAGGAATCATCCGTCCGGGTATAAGGATGCGCCTTATGGCAACCGGAAGTGAATTTGATGTTGTGGAAGTAGGACATCTTTCACCTGGATATTCTCCGTGTGACTTTTTGAGAGCAGGTGATGTGGGTTATGTTTCCGCTTCCATCAAGGACGTACGGGACACAAGGGTTGGCGATACTATTACGGATGCATCCAATCCTGCGCCGGAGCCTCTGCCGGGATACCGCGAAGTAACACCGATGGTTTATTGCGGTATTTATCCTGCTGACGGCGCTGATTATCCCGCATTGAAGGACGCTCTGGAAAAGCTCCGTATGAACGATGCTTCCCTCTCTTTTGAACCTGAGACTTCTGTTGCGCTTGGGTATGGTTTCCGCTGCGGATTTCTTGGCCTTCTGCATATGGATATTATGACAACGAGGCTTGAAAGAGAATTTGACCTGAATCTGGTCACAACAGCCCCGAGCGTAATATACAGGGTTATTAAGAATAACGGTTCCGAACTGATGATAGACAATCCGACAAATTTGCCCCCGGCAGCAGATATCGACTATATGGAAGAACCCTTTGTTCATGCGACAATCTATACACCGCAGGATTCTGTCGGAACTCTGATGGAACTGTGCCAGGACAAACGCGGTGTTTTTATCGATATGCAGTATGAAGGAAACAGGGTTAAGCTGAACTACGATTTACCGCTCAATGAGATTATTTTTGATTTCTTTGATCAGATCAAAAGCCGGAGCAGAGGTTATGCATCCTTTGACTACGAACTGAAGGACTACCGTGAGAGCGACCTTGTCAAACTGGATATTCTTCTGAACGGAGATTTGTGCGATGCTTTTTCCATCATTGTGCATCGCGATAAAGCATATGCTCGGGGCCGGGGGATAGCTGAAAAACTCAAGGATGTTATACCGCGCCAAATGTTCGAAATACCAATCCAGGCCGCTATCGGCGGAAAAGTCATTGCCCGGGAAACAGTAAAAGCTATGAGGAAGGACGTCCTGGCTAAATGTTACGGCGGTGATATTACACGAAAAAAGAAACTTTTGGAAAAACAAAAGGAAGGAAAAAAAAGAATGCGCCAGTTCGGAACAGTGCAGGTACCCAGTGAGGCTTTTCTTGCTGTACTGAAAATGGATTCATGAAACAGCTGAAAAATATCAATCGTGATGAAACAGTCTGTTTTACCGGCCACAGAACAATTCCGGATTCAGAGCTTCCCGAACTTGGAAAGATAACAGATCACGCTGTTGCTGAGGCATGGTCTGCCGGTTACCGTGTCTTTATTTGCGGTGGAGCCCGCGGTTTTGATACAGTGGCAGCACAGGCTGTTCTGCGATTTCGTATTGCACATCCTGAAATCAGGCTTGTTATAGCTGTCCCGTGTCTGTCGCAATCGGATAAATGGCCTGCTGCGGACCGGGATATATACCACCATGTTCTCGAACAGGCAGATTTCGTTGAAGTTTTATCCGGAACATATTACACAGGATGCATGCAATACCGCAACCGTTTTATGGTTGACCATTCTTCCCTTTGCCTGTGTTATCTGACACGTTTCGAAGGCGGAACCTGGTCTACTGTCCGTTATGCGCTGCATCAGGGTGTTGCACTCAAGAATCTGGCAATACACGAGGTTTTAAAGGAGAATTCATGGAGCTTTATATACACATCCCGTTTTGCATCAGGAAATGTGAGTATTGTTCATTTATCTCCTTTCAGGCCGACACATTACAAAAAGACATATACATCGACGCACTTCTTGAAGAAGCCAGAATAAGGAAAGACGAATTTACAGAGCCTTTGAAAACGATATATATCGGCGGAGGAACCCCTTCGCTGCTTTCCTCCAGCCAGCTGAGGAAGCTCGTTTCGGGTCTCTGTGAGTACGTATCTGCAGATAACTGCTTCGAGTTCACAATTGAAGCGAATCCGGGTACACTGACAGAGGAGTTTGTAAAAACTTCCGCGGAACTCGGTATAAACAGATTTTCACTTGGCATGCAGGCATATCAGAATGTACTGCTGAAGCGCCTTGGAAGAATTCATACTTATACCGATGTTATGAAGTCAGTTGAATTGCTGAAAAAAAACCATATAGACAATTATAATCTTGATCTTATCTTCGGTTGTCCAGGGCAGTCATATGAGGACTGGAAAGAAACGCTCCATGCCGCGATATCCCTTCAGCCTTCCCATATCAGCACATACGGTTTGATTCCGGAAGAAGGAACACCGCTTTTTTCGCGCCTTGAAAAAAAAGAATATGCTCTGCCTGAACAGGAAACAGAACGTGATATGTATGATTACTGTATCAGAATACTTTCAGCATCAGGATATCATCAATATGAGATATCTAATTTTGCGCTTGCTGGTTTTGAATGCTGTCACAATATCGGTTACTGGACACAGATCCCATATATAGGTCTTGGTGTTTCTGCTGCATCCATGATTGTTTCCGAACATGCAGGAAATGCTTTCTCCTGTATCCGGAAAAAGAATCCGGATTCCCTTGCGGACTATTACCGAATGGTATACCGGGAGGATAAAAGTGTCGTGGAATCGGAAATCGTCGGTCCGGAAGAATCGCGTTTTGAAACGATGATGCTGTCTCTTCGGATGAATCGCGGAATAAACGAACAACATTTTTTTGAAATGCACGGTGTATCAATAGCGGAATGTTACGGACCGCAGCTTTCAGAAATGGAGAAGAAAGGACTTATGAAACACGTAAACGGTGCATGGTCCCTTACCAGAAAGGGCATGGATATACAAAATACCGTTCTCCTTGAGTTCATGGATTAGCATTGAATTCAACTCAGTGCAATGGACAAACCGGATTCTTCAAAGTATGAATTTGCATATTGCTCCAGTACTTTCAATGTACCCGACAATCCGGGATTCCGGTGCAGTTCGCGAACCGATGCGGAAACTTCTTCAAGTATACGTGAATCAGCGGTAATCACGGAAAGCGTTCCTGCATCTCCTGACTGCCGTGTTCCCATCAGATCTCCCGGTCCCCGAAGCTCCATATCTTTCCTGGAAATAACAAATCCGTCATTTGTTTTACACAGGATGTCCATCTTTTCAGATGGCTCAGCAAGGAGAAAACACCAGCTTTCCTCAGCTCCTCTTCCCACACGTCCACGAAGCTGATGAAGCTGACTGATACCGAAACGATCAGCGTTTTCAATAACCATAATCGACGCGTTCGGATTGTTGATGCCTACCTCAATAACTGTGGTGGAAACAAGTATATCGAATTCTCCATGCATAAAACCGTTTAAAATTTTATCCTTCTCACTGCTTTTCTGAGCGCCCCAGGTCAGGGCAATACGAAGATCTTTGAGTACAGTTTTTTTCAATGATTCAAACATGGTTTTCGCGCTGCGCAAATCATCTGCATATTCGGAATCATCCACTGTCGGACACACGATGTATGCCTGACGGCCTTTCTGTATCTGTTCTTTCAGAAAACGATACATGTCCTCTCTTTTAAACTCAGGTACAAGTCTTGTTTTTACAGGCATACGGCCTTTGGGAAGCTCACTGATGACAGAAATGTCCAGATCACCGTACAGAATCAGAGCAAGACTTCTCGGAATAGGAGTTGCAGACATAACAAGAACATGAGCACTGCTGCCGCTTTTATCTGCCTGCCCTTTTTCCTGAAGTGCTGTACGCTGGTTTACACCGAAACGATGCTGTTCATCGGTAATGACAAGACCAAGCCGCGCATAATGTACATCTCTGCTGATAAGCGCATGGGTTCCGAAAACTGCATTGCAGGTACCGTCCCGTATCTCTGCAAGAATAGATTTTCTTTCCCTTGCTTTCGTACTGCCGGTCAGTAACCGGCATGTGATTCCAAGCGGTCCGAGAATACTTTTGGCATTTTCATAATGCTGAACCGCAAGAATCTCAGTCGGTGCCATCATCGAGGATTGAAATCCGGCGGAAAAAGCCAGAAATACGGCGCCAAACGCCACAGCCGTTTTACCCGAACCGACGTCACCCTGAACCATCCTTGCCATAGCCTTATTTCTGGACAAGTCTTCAGCAATATCATTCAGCACTTTCCGCTGCGAATCAGTCGGATTAAAAGGAAGTGAGGACCAGTAAGCATCCTGCCGGTCTGCGTCAAAATGAAGAGGCTGAGCTGCATTGCGGGTTGCTCCGGATGCAGATACATACAGCAGATATATCAGGATCCTTTCAAAAGTGAGCCGCCTTCTCGCAATTTCAAGATTTTCCTGGTTTGTCGGGAAATGCGCCTCCCGTATCGCAAAATTCAGTTCACATAAACGGTTGCTCAATCGGAAAGATGCAGGCAGAGTTTCCTGACAACAGTCATCAAGGTGATCCAGTGCCTGCCGGATCAGATTTCTGAATGATTTTGACGGAAAACCTTTTACTGCCCGGTAAACAGGTATCCATCCGGTATCCGTTACAATATGCGGATTCTGCAGGATGCGACGTCCGTCTTTGATATTCAGTCTGCCGTAAAGACGAACGGTTTCACCCTGTGAAATCTGTCTTGAAATCCACGGTTCGTTATACCAGCAGACAGGCAGCTTCCCCGTACCGTCGGATATTGTTCCCTGTATCCTGGAAAGTCCGTGATAATATGTGGACTTAAGAGGATCAGTGAATTCACCTGATACAAGTATATTTCCCGGTTGCCGGACGGAACACGGAAAAACAGTACAGTGATCCTCATAACGGACTGGAAGTGTATACAATAAATCGCGCAATGAGGTAATACCCATTGCGCGTAACGATTCAAGCCGGACAGGCCCGATGCCTTCCAGATCGCTGAGATTCATCTTTGTTTACTCCACGGAGATCAGATAATAATACAGAGGCTGACCGCCGCTGTGGCACTCAACATCGCAAAAATCATAGGATTTTTCAATATCGGATGAAATCGCTTCCGCGTCGGTCTCTGAAACATCGGCGCCATAATAAACGGTAATCAGTTCGTCTTCATCTGTGATGATGTTTTTCATCATTTCCATTACGACTTCATGTATTGATGTCCCGGAATATTCGATCTGGCCATTGTGCAGTCCGATGATGTCTCCCTGTCTGATCTGAATACCGTTGTATTCGCTGTCACGTATAGCATAAGTGACCATTGCTGTTTTCACATGCTGTGCAGCATCGTTCATGCGTTTAACATTATCGTCAGGATCATGATCGTCCTGGAAAGCGATAGCTGCAGCAATTCCCATTGCAACATTCTTTGTGGGAATAACCCGGACATCTTTTTCGGAAAGCTCAGCCGCCTGCTTGGCTGCAAAGATTACATTTCCGTTATTGGGAAGAATGAAAACACACTCAGCAGGAACCTGATTAACAGCACTCAAGAGATCGTCAACCGACGGATTCATGGTTTGCCCGCCTTCAACGATCTTGTCCACATTCAGATCCGCAAAGAACTGTGAAAAACCTGCTCCAAGCGAAACAGCGACGAAGCCGTATCTTTTCTCAACAGCGGCAAATTCTTCAGATCCTGCTTTTTCCGCTTCCGGATTCTGTATTTCAGGATTATTCTCTGCATCGAAGACGCGTTTCATCTCAAGAAGATTGTCGATTTTGATTTCTGAAATTTCCGCCAGTTCAATACCATATTCGAGCGCTGCTCCCGGGTTGTCAGTATGGAGATGAATCACAGCTTTGCGAAGGTCTCCGTTCACAGAAACACTGTCACCGATACGGTTCAGCCTGCGGCGGAATGAATCAAGGTCATGCTCGTCACAGTCTTCCCTGAACCTGCTCAGTGTAAAGTTTACGCAATAGGCATAAGTTAATTCTTTACTCAGATCGTGGCAGTCTTCGGAACCGGCAGAAAAATCCTCCTCCATGCCTGTTTCAGTAAGATTGATATCCTCGCCCCGAAGAACAGCAGCATAACCC
>JAEEGL011117662.1_pt1 | contig 20798 bp, 19 predicted proteins | sample 9134231 | NCBI WGS metagenome assembly JAEEGL01 (sample SAMN16246548, study PRJNA631951) | gut metagenome | biome: gut microbiome; feature: rumen; material: fiber-attached | host: Bos | place: Iran: Karaj | collected 2018-10
CCATCTAATTCAATAGATAAAGCTGTTAAGCCTTTAATATTAGCGTATAATTCGCCTTCTTTTAAAGGTTTATTTTTAACTTTTACTTCATCATAAATATTATCTAAATTAATTATTTTTTCTTGTTTAGTTGGACTTATTATACTATCTGCATAATAATTTTCTGCTGCTCTTATCAAAGCTGCGGCAATAGAATAATTAACTTTTTTTCTAGCTGTTGATATAAAATCCATAGTTATAGGTGTAGCAATCAAAGCTATAACGGCTAATATTACAATCACAGCTAATAATTCAACTAACGAAAAACCCTTCTTCCTCACTATACATACCTACCTTTACTATTTATAGTATATATCATCTCGATGTTTTTAGCAATAAAAAAACAGTTTCATCAAAAACTGTCAAGCTATCCTTTTCGAGCATTTAATTTTCTTGATATACTCTTTAATCCAATAATATTTTTTTATTTAATTGATAATATTGTATACCAGAATAAATAGATAAACATGTTGCGATAATAAGAATAACATCAGAAACTTTAATATTTATAAGTTCAAATGGTAAATTATTAAATAACGTCAAAACAACACCAACCATCATAAAAATAGTCTTAAATTTACCAGACTTACTAGCAGCAACAACCTGTTTTTTGCTACCAACAATCATCTTAATTATATCAACAGTTGTATCCCTTCCAACGATAATAACAGGTATAATAGGATGAATAATACCTTGAGCAGCTAAAATAATTAATACTGAATTAACTAATATTTTGTCTGCTATAGCATCCAACATTTTTCCTAAATCTGTTACCATGTTATACTTTCGTGCGATATATCCATCTAAAAAATCTGTAATAGAAGCTAAAATAAATAGTATTCCAGAAATAAAATATTTAACATCTACAACAACAGCTTCGTTTATAAATAATTTCGTAGACGAAAAACCTAATGTATCAAAAGGAAAAAGTAATATAATAACTATAAAAAAAGTTAATATAAGTCTTATTGACGTAATTTTATTTGGTAAATTCATAAACGCCTCCATAAACAACATTATCTTCAACTTGTTTTTTATCACCAGCTATAATTGTATATACTAAATAACATACTATAACAAATAAGATTATAATTGCTATATATGTAAACCATTGATATAATCTTTCATTTTTTCTTTCAATAGTATAAGGTGATCTAATTCTATTTTCTTCTTCAATTCGTTTATTTTCTTTTTTAATATCTTCAATTGATAGTTTAGAAGTATAATCAAATAAATACTCATTAAACTCATCAACTAATTCATCTTTATCAAGACCTAAATACTTAGCATAGTCTCTAATAAAATATTTTAGGTAAAAAACATCTTGAAATGCTTCCAAATTACCATTTTCAATATTTTCAATTTGACTTGGTATCAATTTTAAATCTTCAGCAGCCTCTTCGATGGATACTCCCATACTCTCGCGGGCTTCTTTTAATTGTTCACCAATTTCTTTCATTTTTCACCTCTTAATTTAACAAAAAAATAATACTTATAAGCCATGTTCTGTACTCTAAAAGAGCGACAAACATCTATCTACCATTACTGGTTCTAAAATAAGTTAAAAATTCCCTATTTTAAACTCCCCTACCAAATTTGGGTTTCTTGCTTGTGGGGTTTACCGCGTTTCATTCTTCTATTGCTAGAAGACTCGTCTCTGTGGCACTTTATGTCTATAATCCCATAAGGATTAATCGACGCCGTTAGTTATAAAACTACCATAGGTTATTTTTTCCCTATGCACAATCACTACTACCATTTCAGGATAGTGCAAGCATGGACTTTCCTCTACATTAAATGCAGCGTTTGTCAAGTATTATTCTTTTCCGTAAATTATTTTTTCTAGATTAGATAGTCTCTTTAAAACATCAACACTAGTAGTTCCATTATCTTCATCAGCTGTATCTTTCAATACATCTAATTTCATTTTTAGACTTCTAATTTCTTGTTTTAACTTAATATTATCATCTGTTAACTCTTTAATTTCGCTGTTAAGTTCCTTATTGATAAGTGCGAATTCTTCATAATCACGCATAACAATATCTAAAAACTTGTCAACTTCTTGAGGACGATATCCTCTTGTATCTAATTTGAATTCTTTATCATAAATATCTTTAACAGTAAGCATTATTCTATCTTGATACACTTTATATCACCCACATAAATTATATACCAACTAATGAGTTATTGTCAACGAATTTACTTCTTTATACATCTAAAATAAGTAGACAATTTTATTGTTTTAACATCTTCCAACATTTCCCTAAAAATATTGTCAATATGATCCATTTATATCACCAATTATATTTAAACACACTACACAAAACCTTTCATCAAATTCGACAAAACTAGTCAAAACTAGAACTTATATATAGAATTTTATAATATTTTATAGTATAATGTTATAAGGTGATATAATGAAATATCCAAATGGTATAAATAAGGTATATAAAGTAAGTTCTAGCAACCGTGGTATGGCTCTCGAAGCAATGATAAACAACACCAATATATACTATAGGGATAACAACATAGCCGTTGTATATAAAAAACCAACGCCTATAACAATCAATAAAGTTGATTACAAATCACGCCAAGATGCAGTTATAAAAGAAGCACATTTTATTATACCATCAACAACCGATTATAACGGTGTATACAAAGGAATGTACATTGATTTTGAAGCTAAAGAAACAAGAAAAGAATACTTTCCTTTAGCTAACATTCATGAGCATCAAATAAGACATCTAATAAATATTAAAAACTGTGGAGGCATAGGATTTATTATCGTAAGATTTGTCTTAGATGATAAAATATATTTATTAACAATAGAAAAACTAGAAGCTTTTATAAATGGTAATAGCCGTAAATCTATTCCAAAAAAATATTTTGAAGAAAATGGTTTTTTGATAAAGCCAGGATATAAACCTGACTTAGACTATTTAAAAGCACTAGATCAAGGAGTTGAAAAAAGTGAAAAAAGTATTAAATAGCATTAAATCTTTCTTTATTAACTTAGGTAATAGTATTAAAAAAGGATATAATGTTACAATTAAAAGTATTAAAAATTTTATAATAAACTTAATTAACTATATTAAGACACATCGTGTTATATCAATTCTCATATTGCTCGGTATTATAATATACATAGTGGGAATATTACTAATAGGATTCATTATTCCAACAGTTGCAATTTTATTTATAGGAGGTATTACTTTTATGGCGAAAAAACTAAAAAAGAAAAAAGTTCCATTTAAAAGTGTATTAAAAGTTGCTTTGATTGTTATCTTTAGTATGGCTATAGTTGGATTAATATCAGCCACAGGTTTTATCCTCTATATTGTTAAAACATCTCCTGAATTTGATCCTGAAAAACTATATAACAAAGAATCATCTTTCTTATATACCATTGATGGTGAAGAGTTTGCTAAATTAGGATCTGAATTTAGAAGAATAATCACATATGATGAGATGTCAGAATCATTAATTGATGCCATAGTTGCCGCTGAAGATTCACGTTTCTTCCAACACAATGGTGTTGATTTACCTCGTTTCTTAAAAGCTTCATTCAGTCAACTACTTGGTAAAGGTGGCGGTGGTGCTTCCACACTAACAATGCAAGTATCAAAAAATAAACTTACGTCAAGTGAAGATAGTGGTATCGAAGGTATCATTCGTAAATTCTCTGATATCTACAATTCCGTATTCAAAATTGAACCACAATACACAAAAGAACAAATTATTGAATTCTATGCTAATTCAAACTATTTAGGTGGAAATGCCTCTGGTGTTGAAGAAGCTAGTTTAACATATTTCAATAAGTCAGCCAAAGATTTAAATATAGCTGAAAGTGCTATGATAGCAGGTTTATTCCAAGCTCCTGTAGGATACGATCCATTCATTTATCCTGAGGATTGTGAAGATAGACGTCAAACTATTCTATATCTAATGCTTAGACACGGATATATTACAGAAGAAGAATATGACATTGCTAAAGAATTAACAGTTGATAAAATATTAGCAAACAAAGAAAATCCAAATATTGATAATAAATATCAAGACTTTATCAATACAGTTGTAGAAGAAGTTATCGATAGAACTGGCAACAACCCATATGAAGTACCTATGAAGGTATACACAACAATGAATTTAAAAGTTCAAGATAGTGTTACAAACATAATGACAGGTAAAACTTTCGAATGGGAAAACGATAAAGTTCAAGCTGGTACTGTTATTTTGAATGTTAAAACAGGTGAAATTACTGCCGTTGGTGGTAGTAGAAATACCGTAGTTCGCGGTGACAATTATGCTGTAAATCTTAAGAATCAAATTGGATCTACAGCTAAACCATTATATGAATATGGTCCAGCACTAGAATTTTACAATTATAACACATATTCTCCTGTTGCTGATGAGCACTATTATTATTCTAGTGGTGTTGAAATTAAAAACTGGAATGGAAGATATTCATATTTAATTCCTCTACAAGATGCTATAGTTGATTCTAGAAATACAACAGCATTAAAAACATTCCAAAAAGTAAATGGTAAACAAACTTTAGAATTTGTAACCAACATGGGATTATCTCCAGAAGTTGAAGATGGATACATGCATGAAGCACATGCTTTAGGTGGTTATAATGGTGAATCACCTCTTACACTTGCTGCTGCATATGCCGTATTTGCAAATGGTGGTTACTACATTGAGCCACATAGTTTCACAACTATTGAATACTCAGATACTGATGAAATCTATGAAGTAAAACCTATAACAAGAAAAGTTTTAAGTGCAGAAACAGCATATCTAATGACAAAAATGCTAGAAGCTACGGCTCCTGATGCTGCTGGTAATGTAAACGGTGTTACATTTGCTGCTAAAACAGGAACTACAAACTTTGATTCAGATACATTAGAAGTTTGGGATTATCCAAGTACAGCTGTAAGTAACAAATGGGTAGCAAGTTATAATGATCAATACGCTGTAACTGTATGGTATGGATATACATCGTTAACTGAAGATTATTATTTGACAACAACAAATTACGAAGTTAAAGCTGTTCTTAGAGCAGTTGCTAAAAACGTTTATAAAGAAAATGCTAAATGGAATAAACCAAATAGTATAGTTGAAGTTGTTATGGAAAACGCCACAGATAAATATGCTAATCCAAATATTGTGCTAGCTGGTCCAAATACACCTGATGAATTAAAATATACAGCATATTATAGAAAAGGCTTCGAACCTACTGAAGTATCTACAAGATTTAATAATTTAGCTAATGTTACTAATATTAATTACAACGAAGAAACTAAATCATTAACTTGGGATGCTGTTCCATTAAACGATTATTTCAACGAAGAATACTTAACAAATATTTATAATAGTTATTTCACAAACAAGAGTGACTTAAAAGAACAAATTAAAAAACTAGTAGAATACAATAATACTAAAATTGGTAAGATTATATATGATATATATGTAAAAGATAAAGATAACAACTTACAACTTATTGGTTCTACAGAAGAATTATCATTCAATTATCCTGTTGCTGAAACAACAACATTTGTTATTAAAACAAATTACACAATACTTAAAACATGTGAAAGTACAGGTGCAGAATTTACTATGACAATTGTACCAATTGTTATTACATCAGAATTAAATGGTGAAGCAACTATTAATCTAAATGTTGGTAGTACTTATACGGATACTAATCCAGTTATTGTATTAGAAAATGGTACTACTAATGTCACTCCACAAGCTGCTGTAACGACAACTATTGTAAGATTATCTGATAATACTACTGTTACTAATATTGAAACAAATAAAGCGGAAAGTTACACGATAACATATAATATTGTTTATAAAGATTACACAGCTACACATGTAAAAACAATTAATATTGTGGATACACAAACAAACAACTAAAAAGATATGAAATTTAATTCATATCTTTTTTTTGCATATACTTTGTAATTTACAATTCGTACAATCTGGTATTGCCTTGCAATAGTGCCTACCAAATAGAACTAACTGATGATGTAAACGGTTGAAATTAGCCCCTTTAAAGTACTTATATAACGCATTTTCTATTTTAAATACATCATCACTCTTACATATTTTTAATCTGTTAGATACCCTTTTAACATGCGTATCAACAGCTATATATGGTTCATCATATAATGTAGCTAAAACAACATTTGCTGTCTTTCTACCCACACCAGGTAAACTTTCAAGAAAATCCCTATCATTAGGCACATACCCATCTAATCTTTTAGCTATTTCAATCACATTATGAGCTTTTTTATTGTATGTACCTACAGGTTTAATAATACTTTTAATATCCTCTACAGAGGCTGTTTTTAAACTATTTAAATCATACTTACGAAACAAAACAGAAGTTACTTCATTAACCCTTTTATCTTTTGTTTGCGCTGATAACATTGTAGCTATCAACAATTCATAATCTTTACTATAGTTTAATTCACACCTGGGATTAGGTATTATTTCATCTAAATAACTTATAATTAAATCTCTATTTGTCATTTAGCCAATCATAATCAAATAATTCCTTATCTGATTTCTTTTCTTGAAATTTTTTTCTTTCTCTCACAACATCTTCTTCTTGTTTAATACCTTTTTTATCCCATTCATATAGTATTTTATCAATGTATCTTAAATTATTAACGCCATTAAAAACAGCTTCTTTTAACGCTAAAGTGATTAGCTTTTCATCATATTGTTTTTGCCAGGCATTAATTGTTTCATATTCCAAAGGAGATAGTGTTCTTCCAAACTCTTTTTCAAAAACACTATATAAATTAGTATCATCAATCACTTCATCATTGATAATTATAAAACTTAACTTATTATATAATTCATCGAGATTTATAACTTCTTCTCTTACCTTTTTACTTATAACGTCAATTTTAACGATACCTTTTTCCATTAATGAATTGATCAATTCCATTAATGTACTTAAATCATAGTTTAGATCCTTTGCTATTTGTTTAGGATTAAAACTTGTATCAGCATTAATTAAATATATTAAAACTATTAACTCACTATCCGTAATACCTAAGTTTTTATAATTTTTTATTAGTATTCCAGGAACAGTAAAAGGTTCTTCTTTTAGTAATCTCACAACTTTTTCTAACATAATATCCCCCTTACTTAAGGTAGTCAGCGCATACCTCATCTAAAGCTTTAATTAATTCATCTACCTCTTCGAAAGATTTTGGTTTAGCCCCACTTGCTAGAGCGTGCCCACCACCATTAAATCTAGCAGCCACTTCATTTACAATAGGTCCTCGTGATCTGATTGAACATTTTATTTGATTATTCGCTAAATCCTCAGAGCACAAAATAATAACTAATATTTCCTCAATATTATTGAATGTTTCTATCAAATTACCAGCTGTTGATGCATCAACATTATTCTCTTTTAAAACATCATTTGTTATTTTTAAGTAAGCCAACTTATTGTCTGTAATAACCAAATTATTTGTTATGTAAGCATTGAATTTATAATCATTATAACTACGTAAATACATTTGAGGATATAAGCTAGTAAAATTCAAATTAGTATTTTTAATTAATTTAGAAACCAAATCAAAAGTCTTAGTTGTTGTATAACTATACATAAATCTACCTGTATCACCAACAACACCCATAAATAGTTTTTCGGCAGCACTATAAGGTATTTTTAATTTGCACTTAAACGCTAATTCAATAATCATTTGTGAAGCTGAACTAGCTGTATTATCAATCAATTCAATTTCACAAAACTTTTCAACAAATGGATGATGGTCTATCTTAATACGATATTTAAAATCAGTAGGTAAAACACCATCTACCCTTCGTCTATCAGGAGTATCCGTAACGATTAGTAATGCATTACTCACATCATCAGGAACTCTATCCATATCACCAAAATAACGAAACTTAGCAGAAGGTGCGCCAGCAACATAAACATTTTTATTAGGAAAATTGTATTGTATTATTTCTTTTAAACCAATCGAACTTCCATAAGCATCTGGATCGCCACCTATGTGTCTTGCTATAACTATTTCATTATATTTTTTTATTTGTTTTAATACCTGTTTAAAATTCATATCTCACACTTTCTACCAAATTTATTATACTATATTTGAATTTTTAAGTCCATAAAAAAAGCTTTATTTTTCATAAAGCTTATTTTTCAATATATGAATATGTATCTCTTGCTATCATTACTTCCTCATCTGTAGGAATAACATAGCATTTTACTTTAGAAGTTGGTTTAGAAATCAATACTTCTTTACCACGGCAATTATTAGCTTCTTCGTCTACTTCTATACCTAATACTTTTAATCCATCTAAGATTTCTTTTCTTGTAGAAATTCCGTTTTCACCAATACCTGCTGTGAAGCATATTGCATCAGCACCATTTAATAGTACATAATATCTAGCTATGTAGTCAATAACTCTTCTAACAAACATTTTTTGAACTAAAGCACATCTTTCGTTACCGTTTTTAATACCTTCTTCAACATCTCTTGAATCGCTACTTACACCGCTGACGCCTAATAAACCACTCTTTTTATTAATGATAGTATCTATATCATCTGGCGTTAATGAAGCTTGTTTCATCATATATGGAATAATACTTGCATCGATATCGCCACATCTTGATCCCATAATAACACCAGCATTTGGTGTGAATCCCATTGATGTATCAACGCATTTTAAATCTTTGATAGCAGTAACACTACCACCATTTCCTAAATGACAAACGATAACTTTTAAATCATTTCTGCCTTCGATTTCAGCTAAACGGTAAGCTACATATTTATGACTAGTACCATGAGCACCATATTTTCTAACTTGATATTTTTCATACCACTCATATGGTAAAGCATACAAATATGTTTCTTTAGCCATTGTTTGGTGGAATGATGTATCAAATACAGCTACAGCTACAGCATCACTGATTAGTTCTTTAAATGCTTTTATACCAATGATAGCTGCAGGATTATGAAGAGGCGCTAAAGCACTCAATTCATCGATAGTTGCGATAACTTGATCATCAATAACAACTGATTTATCAAATCTATCTGCACCTTGAACAATTCTATGTCCAATACCTTTAATTTCATTTAAATCAGAAATTACATTATAAGCAAATAATTCATCTATTAATATTTTAACAGCATCCTTATGTGTAGTTAATGTTGCCTCTTTTTTAATTTTTTCACCATTATATTTGATTGTATAGAAACTTCCGTCAATTCCTATTCTTTCAAATACACCTGATATTAATACTTTTTCTTCTGGCATTTCATACATTTGAAATTTCAATGATGAACTTCCAGCATTTACTGATAATACTTTCATTTTTTCCTCCTATTTATTGTATTCATATATATCATAATAATTTATATATTATTCTTTTTCCCAATCAACAACATTACAGAATGGGTTATCAGAATCATATCCATCTTTATTACCTATAGTCACGTCTAATATAAACGCTAATAGGAATGGTACTAAGAATAATAATACTGCTGCTATAATTCTTGTTATGAATTTCTTTGATGCATTCTTCATTTCTTTATCAGCATCATCACTAATAACAGCTTTACCAAAATCAACTATACCTAATCCGATTGCTACAATAGGACCAGCTATTTTTAATATGTTTAAGAAAAATTGTAATTTGTCTATAAAGTCGTTTGAGAATGATCCACAATTGAACGAAGCCGCTTCATCAATAGATAATGTATTATAAGCTGATAAATATTTATTTCTAAATTCAAAATATCTCTGACAATCAGCCGTATTAACATTTTCACTTGCGTTACAATATTCATCAAATTGTTTAACTGCTAATCTTAAACAACCATCCGGATATTTTTTTAAATACTTTTCTTTACAAACTGGATTCTTATCATTTTCTAATGCTGTAGAATCAAGCATATCTTTAATTTTAAATGATACACCATGTGATAATAAAGAATATTCTAATATCCCATTTCTTAATTCAACACCTTTATCACTCGTAAACACATTGTTCAATGGTGGAATTAAATCAACATACATATCAAATATATCACCATTTGAAGTTTGATCACCCGGCTCTATAGAAGTTATCGGATTAATGATATTTACATTCCCAGAAATATATTCTCCCTTTGTAGTATCATAATGATAACAATTAATAGTACTACAAATATTTACTTTAAAACTGCTATTACATAGTCCAGTATTAAGATCAACTAATGAACAATGAACATATCTATTCATTGCATTCTGCATATCACTATCTTCCACTATAACATAGCGTCTAGTAGGAAATATACGGCCTGCATCATATTCATAGAAAAATGCATTTAATTTAGGTAAACTATAACAATTATTTCGCGAAACTGCATCGCTAATCTTATCACGTACTATATCGTCAATTACTACCTCATATACTCTATCGGCACTTACCGTAATAAATGAAACCATACGATAGGCAGGCTTCTCTAAATAATCATCTACTTTTAATGAAAACGTGTTGTCGTCATAAAAACTCAAAATGCCACTGCGCTTCATATCTACCAATTTACCAGTTTTATTATATGCAGCAGCATTATCAACTAAAAAGTTCAAATAATCGATTTTACATACGGCTTTCGAAATGTTTTGACCTGGGCTATTTAATTGAGTTAATGGAAAAGATGTTTCAATATTTACAAGTTTCTTTAGCGTATAATCATACTCTTTATTATCAGTAGTTGATGTATTGACTGACATAAATTGAATATGCCCTAAGGCATTACCTGCGAAACTAACATTAATGTGAGCACTTGGGCATTTACCAGAAGATAAATCAAATTTGCTTACTCTAAGTATAAACGTTCTACTTTCGCCAGTGTCAAATAAAGCATAGTCATAAGCTACTCCTTCTAGCACGTCTATGACATCAGGATCTGTTTCAAACCTCATTCTACTAGTATTAGTTAATTTTAAATTTTTAATTTTATTTGCACTCGAATCAACTTCAAAAGACATTCCCAAGCCTGGTTGTTCATATTTACACAGCAATGCTTCTACATTGTCTACGCTATAAAACAATAAAAAAGAAAATATCAAACCATAAAATAATTTTTTCAAACAAATCACCGTCTATTCTTTTTCCCAATCTACAACATTACAGAATGGGTTATCTGAATCATATCCATCCTTATTACCTATAGTCACGTCTAATATAAACGCTAATAAGAATGGTACTAAGAATAATAATACTGCTGCAATTATTCTTGTTATGAATTTCTTAGATGCATTCTTCATTTCCTTATCAGCATCACCGCTTATAACAGCTTTACCAAAATCTACAATACCTAATCCAATTGCTACAATAGGACCAGCTATTTTTAATATATTTAAGAAAAATTGTAATTTTTCTATAAAGTCGTTTGAGAATGATCCACAATTAAAGTTTTGTAAATCTGTAGTTCCTAATGATGTGAAATTATTTAAATATTTATCCCTAAATTCATAGAATTTATTACATTCTTCATCATTTTCTAATTTTGAACAATATTCTTGTATATGCTTAACTGCAAGTGTTAAACAACCTTCTGGATATTTTTTTAAATATTTTGTTGCGCAAGCTTTATCGCTATATTCTTTTACTAAATCGGTACCTGCCAAACTACGTAATGTGAATTCTGTTTTAGTAGCTGATAAATTGTAATCAAATACAGAATCATACATTTTAGTATATTTAGGCATTTTATAAACTTTATCTAAAGGTGTATAAAGTTCGGCATATAATCTTTGCATTTTATTCGAATCACTTTTAGCATTAACATTATCTGCAAGATAACTTCTTACATTAGCTAAAGTATCAATATTATATCCTCTTTCTATTTTACTACCTGATGCAGCCGTTATCTCCCAATAATATGCGCCAATTTCAGGCAATAAAGAGCAGTTTTTTTTACTAATAACTTCATTTATTATTGTTTGTAGACTTTGTTTTATTTGGAACTCATAATAATCTTCTTGGTTATTATCACGATGAACTAAAAGAGTGGCTTTTTCTGATAAGTCTTTACCAATTATATTATAATCGCCTATAGTAATTGAATAACTCTTATCTGTATAAAATGAAAAAGTGCCTTTTTTATTCTTTCCTATTAAATAATAGTCATCATCGTATTCCATACCATCAGATATTACAAAATTCATATCTTTATTACTGCATACAACAGTTTTAGAATTTTGCTTACTTAAATTTGTTGTAACAATTGCTGTAGATAAATCATCACCTTCTTGGAAAAAACCTTCTTTTTGATTATATTCCGTACTAATTTGAAAATATGGTCTAGTATCATCGTCATAATATTTAATATTTAAATGAACATCTGGACATGTACCAGAGCTATAATTAATTAAACCAAGAGCCAAAGGAACGTTAATTTTTTCCTGAGTATTCCATACGCTAATATTAAATGTTGCTCCATCTTCTGTAGTGACATAAGGATTTATTGATAAAAAATTTAAATACCTATCACCATTACTTTGAATATCGTTTTTAACTAATTCTTCATAATTTGCTTCTTTTTCTGCCTTTGTTAAAGGTGTTGCTGCATTTAAATTATTATATTTTAAATTACTAAAATAAATAGAAGGACCATTGTATTCTGGTATAGTTATGTCAAAAGACATTTCCAATGAAGGAACTTCATAGTTGCAGATTAAAGCATCAACACCATTAACATTAATTACAAATAATAAAGTAAAAACTAATCCATAAAATAGTTTTTTCAAACAAATCACCTACTTTTTATCATTTGGTTTCATTGTTGGGAATAAAATTACATCTCTTATACTTTCTTGTTCAGTAAATAACATACATAATCTATCAATTCCATAACCAATTCCACCTGCTGGTGGCATACCATACTCTAATGCTTCGATAAAGTCCATATCAATATCATTAGCTTCATCATTACCTAGATTTCTTTCTTTTAATTGTTCTTCAAATCTTTCTAATTGATCAATAGGATCATTTAATTCGGTATATGCATTAGCAAATTCCTTACCGCCAATAAATAATTCAAAGCGATCTACAAATCTTGGATCTAAAGGATTTTTCTTTGTAAGAGGAGAAATCTCTACTGGATGTCCATATAAGAATGTAGGTTGGATTAAAGTCTCTTCAACGTATTGTTCAAAGAACAAATTAATTATATGACCAATTGTTTTTTCATGTTCTTGAACTTCAATATGATGTTCACCAGCTAAACGTAATGCTTCATTAACATCAGTTATTTGTTTAAAGTCAATACCTGTTTTTTCTTTAATAGCATCAGTCATACTAACTCTTTTCCAAGGACCTTCAAGATTTATTTCATCGCCACACCAATTATATGTCATTTTACCAAATACATTTTTAGCTATTGTTTGAAACATTCTTTCAGTTAAATCCATCATACCATTTAAATCAGAATAAGCTAAGTAAGCTTCCATCAAAGTAAATTCAGGATTATGCTTTGGATCCATACCTTCGTTTCTAAATACTCTACCAATTTCATATACAGCTTCCATACCACCAACTAATAATCTCTTTAATGGTAATTCTAGAGCTATTCTTAAGTACATATCCAAATCTTGTGTATTATGATGTGTAACAAACGGACTGGCACTAGCTCCTGTAAGCAATGTTGTAAGTACTGGTGTTTCTACTTCAGTAAATCCTTCGTTATCCATGAAATTTTGAATACATCTAATTATTCTTGGACGTGTGAAAGCAATAGCCTTAGACTCTTCATTCATAATTAAGTCAACATATCTTCTTCTATATCTTTCTTCAATATCCGTAAGACCATGGAATTTCTCAGGTAGTGGTTTTAAAGCTTTTACTAAATGTGTATATTCTAAACATTTAATAGTTACTTCACCTGTTTGTGTCTTCATTACTTTACCTTTAATTCCAACGATATCACCAATATCAGCAGTCTTAAACAATGAATATGTTTCTTCACCAACATCATTTATTGATATGTAAATTTGAATTTTACCTGTTTTATCTTGAATAGATATAAATGACGCTTTACCCATTTTTCTTATGAACATAATTCTTCCTGCGACACTTACAATATCATTCATATTTTCAAAAGCATCATGATCGACATCTTTATATTTTTCTTTAATATCCATAGCATAAGCTGTACGCTCAAATCTATGACCAAAAGGATCAATGCCTAATGCTTTAATGTCATTGATTTTATTTCTTCTAACTTGTTCTTGTTCTGTGAACTCTCTCATTTTTTCTTCAACTCCTATATAAAATCCCACTAATAATATAATATCATAAAATAGGCACTATTTTCTACTAAAACATTAAAAAAATGTATTATTTTACAAGGTTTTTGATATTTCATCTATCAAATTTAAAAATTCTTCTTTAGTTGTTACCTTCATAAAGCGATTACGATACTCTTTAGAGATACCTTTTAAGTAATATCCAACATGTGTTCTCATCTCTAAAACAGCCTGTTTTTCATCCTTAAATTCTAATAAATAACTTAAATGTTTAACCATCATATCAAGTTTTTCTTGTTTGCTAACTTCCTTAATATCATTACCATTTAAATAATCAATACACTCCTTAATTAACCATGGATTACCTAATAACCCTCTTCCTATCATAACCGCATCACATTTAGTTTCATCCATCATTTTTTTAGCATCATAGCAAGTCTTAACATCGCCATTACCGATGACTGGAATAGATACATTTTCCTTAACTTGTTTAATTATATTCCAATCTGCTAAGCCAGAGTAACCTTGAGCCCTTGTTCTTGGATGAACAGTTATGGCACTTGCTCCTGCTTTTTCACAGATCTTAGCAATTTCCACAGCATTTATGCTTTTCTCATCCCAACCGCTTCTTATTTTAACAGTTACTGGTACAGATACACTTTCAACAACGGCCTTAACTATTTCATAAACTTTATCAGGATTTTTAAGTAAAGCACTACCTGCTTGTGCTCTTTGCGCTACCTTAGGAACTGGGCAACCCATGTTGATATCAATAATATCGGGATGCATATTTTTATCAATATACTTAGCCGCATATACAAATGAATCAACATCACTTCCAAATATTTGCTGTGATATAGGTCTTTCTTCTTCTTTCATATATAGCATATCAATTGTTTTTTTGCTGTTATAAAATATAGCTTTATCAGATACCATTTCAGCTACTACTAAACCAGCGCCAAACTCTTTAGCTATTCTTCTAAAAGCACTATCCGATATTCCTGCCATAGGCGCCAAAGTAATAGGATTAATAATTTCTACATTTCCAATTTTTAACATTGAAATCACCTTTATTTATTATACCAAAAATAAAATAAAAAAGCACTAAAGTGCTTTATCTAAATCAAACATTGGTAAAAGTCTATTTTTCAATTCATCGTCATCGATAAATTCAATAGCACCTTCAATGCATTTAGCTATTTCCATGTCTTCATCAATTTCATTTGTTTGACTATTAACATGAGCTAATATAACATAAATATCATTTTCATAAATAGTTGTCGAAACAGCTATATATTTTTCGCCATTATCAAGTTCAAATGTCTTACCAGTCATATCTTCACCTACCATTTTACATTGTCCCAAAAGCTGCAAAATCTGAAAATTGAGATTGCATTGCCAAATTTTCTTCCATTTCTTGCATTCGTTTATCATACCATGCTTTAACTTTGTTTAGCGCCGATTTAATTAAATCTTTTGGTGTCACAGACACTGATTTAACTACATGTACCTTTTCTTTGGCCAAATCAGTCTTCTTATCATCTTTTATCTTAGAATCTCTATCTAGAATTCCTAGATTTCTAGCATTTTGAGCACTCATCCATTCGTAACCTTTAGGAAGTCTTTCTTCATCAACAAATAGAGGTTTACCATCAAAATGTAGATTATTTGTAGATTCTTCTACCACTGGTTCTTCTACTGATGGTATATCAATAGCAGGTTCTTCTACTGATGGTTCACCACCATTTGGCTTATTGTTTTGATCATTTTTTTGTTCTTCCTCAGCAGGCTTTTCGGCATCTGATTTTTCTTCAGTTTTAACTTCTTCTTTAGCTTCTTCTGCTTTGCGAGCAGCTTCTTTTTCAACATTTTCCTTAGTTATTTTTTCAATATTATCCTTGATTAAAGGGAAACTTGGTGTTGCTTTAATAGTATCTAATATTCTTGTATATGTACCTATAAATTGATTCTTTTCTTTAATTAATTCAGAAATTTCAATTGCTCTTTGTTGAATTTCATCTGGAGCAGTTGCACTTTTCATCATATTCATAGTATTTTCAATTTCTTGTTCTTTTGATTTGATGACATTATAGCATTCAATATATATATTAGTTAAATCTGCTAATTCTTTATTTCTAGCTTGTACGTATTCTGCGTCCCCTACACCAGCACTAATGATGCTTCTTTTTTTATCTGTACTAGTCTTAATAATCTCTGCTTTTTTAGCTCTAGTTTCCTCGATAAGGCTCTTAGCCTCTTCTTTATTAGAAGCAATTTTAGCTTTTTCATACTCTGCTTTAACACTTTCTAATTTAGTTAATGCTTCTTCTCTTTTTTTCTCTTGTTGTGGAGACATTTTTCCACCAATTAAAGCAGCTTCTTCATCGATCTTACTAATTGTCTCACTTAGAGAATTAATCTCCATTTGATAATTTGTGCCTTTTCTGTAAAACTCATTCCATAATTTAGCGCATTCATAATACTCAGCATCACACTCATTTATTTTCTCGATATACTCATTATCGCATTCTTTAAGCTTCCTTGTATACTCATCATTCATATAACTAATCATATCAGAGTTATAATTTATTGACGCCATTAAAGCTTTTACTTTGTTAAAATCAATATAACCTGTTTCGTTTTTGTAGTTGTTCATGCAAACACTTCCTTCTATTATCTAAATTATAGCATATATATGTGTTAATTCAAAGCATTTTGGCCAAAAAATACATTATATTTACACATAAAAAAAGAAATAGCAATTATTTCTGTAATGATATCCTCTTGCTACTTCCTTTTAATGTATTTAATTTAGCCTCTAATTCTTTTTTTTCTTGTTCCAATTCAGTTATTCTATGTTTATAGAATCTACCATTAGGAGTACATTCATTATTAATTTCATATACTATTTCTTGAATTCTTTCTTGTAATTTACCTTTGAAATAATCCATCAATACATCTTTACTAACATATAGATCATCCAAAACAAATTCTAAATCATAATCATTCAATCTTCCTAATAACATCCTTACATCATGGTAATTCATGATTGTTTCAAATTTAAAGCCGTTTTCTAGCTCTATTCCACGACTTGTATATACTTCTTCAGCATGTTCATAGTGCATATCGTTATAATATGTATCATGTATAACAGGATAAACATATTCTGTTACATCATCTACTTTTCTAGTTTCCAAAGCAACACCATCAATAGTATATTTGTTTTCAAAAGTTAATAATTCAATCAATCCACGTTCAGCTAAAAAATCAACTAAATCGCTACGATCAATAAGTACTAATAATTGGCTTCGTTTCATAGACTTCATGCTTTTAATATCTTCTTCTAATTTTGTTTTTTCCTTATTAAGTAAAGCTTTTCTATTGCAATTATATTTTTTCATCTCATTGTAACTATCTAATTCGGCATCTAAACGTTCTAATGAATCATAAGTTTCAGACATTTCTGGAGTTATTTCTTCCTTAGCAGCTTTTTTCAAATTAACATACTCTATTAATAATTCATCATCAATCTTATTATCACTTAAAATTCTTTTTAATGTAGTTTCATCAGCTTGTTTTATTATTTCAGCAAACTTTTCACCAGAAATTTTCGTACTTCCTATAGCTACACTTCCTATTTGAGTATTTCTTGGATTTAAAATAGTACTCTTTTCTTTACCAATAATATACCCATTATAATAATACTCCTTTTCGGTTGGATATTCCGTATAATTAACCCAACTTCTTGGCCCTGTAATAATATGTTCTTTACCAGCGCCATTGATTAATTCGACAACATTAGTATTAGGAACCTCTTTTTGCCCTCTCACTACATTATCAATAATACATTCAATTATATAGTTTTTTTTCATTTTTTATTCTCCTTAATTAAACCTTTTGTTATTGCCACATGCCTCATCAATTAAATCGTCTACGGCATCTTGTACATCATTCATTTTTAGCAATATATCTTGTTTTCTTTCTTTCAATCTTGATAGTTTCCTGTTTGAATAATCCATAATACTTTGTGATGTTAAACACTGTTTTAGGCATTGTTTGCTTCGCGAAGTATATATATCTATCGTTTTATCAATATCATTATATTCTTTAGTTTTGTATTTATAATTTAATAATTTTTTATTATCAATTCCTAAAATATATAGGAAATGTTCAAACAAATTTATTTCAATTGCACATAATATAGTCTCTAAATCATCATTACATAATTTGTTTGTCTCTGTCAACATTATATCTTTATAATATATTTTTGTGCCAGTAGATGCAGTATCAAATCTAAAATCAGCATCAACTAATAGTCCATCTTTTTTCAAATGTTTCAAAATTGGTAAACGTCCAATTTCGTTAATTAAATCAATTCTTCTTTTATCACCAGGTAAATTGCTCGTTGCTAAATCGTGATTATCATTAACCCTACGTAAAGCAATAAGAGTCTCTTCATATTTTTGCGTCCAAAGATACCTATTTGCCTTGATGTTTTCTATTGTTTTTTCTATTATAGATATAGAATTATCAATTACACTTAATTCATTACTTAACGCTAAAGAAAGCGAGCTTGCTTCACCTATAATATAATCACATTTAGCGTATGTTTCCAATTGATCGAATGTTATACCATTATCATCCATTATGCGATCCAAAACCTCGTCATCAACATTATTTAAAAAGTTATAAAAACGTTCTTGGTCAACGCACAAGCCAGCATCAATTATAGATCCTGGGTAAATGTCATCATTAATCGTCTTAACATATTCTTCAGTTCCTAATAGAGTGTCATTATAATAATACTCGCAGATAACAAGATAATCATTATTGGAAATTTTCTCTTCAACTTTTTCTATATATGAACTATTTATAATTCCTAATGCATTTTCTTTAATAAACGTGAATTTATATTCTCGTTTCGTTTTCATATGAAGCCCCCTAATTAATTGCTAAATATAATAGCAAAAGATTAATATCATGTCAATAAAAAAAGAGATGTAATCCCTATTAATACAATAATAGTTTACTTTTTTAATGATCTTATATATTTTAAAATATATGGTCTCAATTCTTCGTATATACCTAACTCAATCATTAATTCAACTGCATATATTTTGTAATCGGCATTCATTATACGTTTAACTTCTTCTTTTTTTCTTCTATCAGATAGCTGACGTAATAAATATCCATGTTTTTTAATAGCTTTTTTTAAATTATGATCTAATTTAAAGTTAAACATGGCAGCAAATCTTATAGCCCTTAAAATTCGCAAACTATCTTCTTCAATCTTTGTATCAGCATCGCCAACACATCGAATTATTTTTGCGTCAATATCGGAAGCAGCATCTTTTAAATCAACAAAGTTACCTTCTTTATCAATACATAGAGTATTAATAATAAAATCGCGTCGTTCCAAATCTTCAGCTAATGTTTTTACATATTCAATTTTTTTAGGAAATCTATTTTTAACATATCCTAATTCTTTTCTAAAAGTTGTAACTTCGAATGTATGAAACTTATATTTTATAATCATACTGCCAAAAGCCACTTTTTTAATCTTAAAATAATTTTTTAAATCCTCGTATCTAGCTGAGGTACATATATCTATATCTTTAGTATTAATGCCCATATATAGGTCTCTAGCAAAGCCTCCAACTATGTATGCTTCAAAACCTAACTCGGATATTTTGTTAATAATTTCAAATGCGTACTTATTCATAGTCTCACCTAGTTTAATTATACAACAAAAAAATAAAAACTGCTAACAAAAGTTAACAGTTAATATTTAATTAGTTTAAAGCTTCTTTTAATTTAGAACCAGCTTTAACTGTAACTGCTTTTCTAGCAGGAATTTTAACAGTAGCACCTGTTCTTGGGTTTCTTCCTTCTCTAGCAGCTTTTTGTTTTACTTCAAATGTAACAAAACCTGTTAAAGTAACTTTACCTTCTTTTTTAAGTCCAGTAGTAACTCCTTTTTGGAATGCGTCTAATGCACGAGTAGCATCAGCTTTTGTTAATCCAGCTTCTTCAGCGATTAAATTAACTAAATCTTGTTTTGTCATTTTATATACCTCCTATGTAATTAAGCAATCTATCTTGCTTACACTTTAAGAATATCATTTTTTTATAACAAAAGCAAGATTTTTAAGCAAATTTTAGTATTTTTTTCATAAAACTATAGCAAAAAGATTGCCCGTACCCTTATTTACCAATTTGCAAAGTGTTTGTTGTAATTTAAAACGTGCATTTTCTGGCATTAACGATAGCTTAGCTTGAATTCCTTCTTTTACTATAACATCTAAGCTTCTACCAAATATCTCACTTTTCCAAATATTGGCTGGATTTGTATCCTTATCTTTCATTAGATAATCGATCAATTCTTTACTTTGTATTTCAGATCCTATAATTGGTTCGAATGTACTTTCGACATCAACACGAATCATATGAATAGATGGCGCTACAGC